>Ga0214542_1011366_pt1 | contig 12238 bp, 3 predicted proteins | sample CNSS1metaG_FD_160096 | JGI IMG/M metagenome (GOLD analysis project Ga0214542, IMG submission 160096) | Root nodule microbial communities from cowpea collected in UCLA plant growth center, Los Angeles, California, USA - CNSS1 | ecosystem: Host-associated > Plants > Roots > Nodule | place: USA...
TATATATATATATGAAAAAAAGAGGAAACGAGTTTTCTTCCTCTAAATCTTATCAATATGACAGTGAGACTTTTCTTTAAACAAACCCAAACATGCGTGAATTTGTATAAACTTTGAGAAGGATGTACCAAAAATCATAATTTTCTCCTTCAAATAAAGAAACTTTGGACATTACTAAATTGTTATGTTGGCTCTTGGAGTGTTGTGTGATGGTCTTCTTCACTGTGATCTTTTCTTTTTTTATGCAAGGATCAACAACTCTGATACTTTTCGTCGGTGGTATTCCAAAGATACAAAATTTTGTTGTAAAACATTTGGAATAAAATGGAAATAATTTAGATATTGAATCACACTCTATTTTAATTGTACTTCTTTTCATATTTTTTCTTGTTTTTTTCTGCTTACTTTTTTAATACATTCAAAGATATTTTATAGAATGGAAATAACTCTTAAACTTCCATAGTAGTGTTCTTTCACTTATAAATATAAAAAATCACATAAATACTACTAAATATTCTAAATAGGTTCAACAAACTTCAATATCCATTAAATACTTAAATTCAAATAGTTTAGGATCCGACAAGATCCTACAAAGTCTAATACAAAATATACTTAATCCATTTGTCCCTGACTATATATATATAATGAATCTATAAACAGTATTTTCCTCACAAATTCGCCGCGTTAATCATTTTCCACAAAGTAAAGGAGTAGTTTTACAAAAAACATGTAATAATGTAATCCTAAAAGAGTGTTCGCCCCAAAATGTGTTATAAACAAGTCTCGCAACAACTACCTAATTCGACCAAAACAAACTCTGGACAAAATAAAGGCGCGTGAAGCCTTGCATGCCCCCAACATCGTACAATTGTACGCACTCCCAATTTGTTTTCTATTTTCATTTTCTTTAAACATAGTTCCGTTGAGAATTATCAAGTAAACTTGATCTTCAATTTTCTGAACGAATCATATTCCATCTTTTTGGCCAATGAAATAACACGTCTTAAGTTTTATATCATCAAAATAATTTAGGAAATAGGTGTTAATGATAATATAATGGATTTTAAATTCATAATGTTTATTGTTTTCGAATCAAAAATTATTCAAGTTTGTATTTGATTCTTTTTATTTTTTACACTCAAGTAACAATAACATTGTGGGATTTAAATTAAATTACTGGTTGGAAGAGTGTTATTATGAAAAATGTGATTGTATTCGGGATAAAAAGGGTATGATAAGTTGTGTATGTGTTTTCTTATATTTATTTTATTTTTTTATTAATAAAGTAATTTTCGAAAAACCGAAGAGATAATGGTCGTTCGGATTAATAATGGGTATCGTTCATTTTGAAATTTAAAATTCCATTACAGTTTTATTTTAAATAACAAAGTTTTATCTTTAAATAACGAAGATGAAAGTGTATTTAAATTTGGACTCTTAATTAAGTGACTTGGACCATTGTTCAATTTTGGAAGGAAACAATTTCTTACTAGAATTTACTCAAACATCATGTAGAAGTGAAATATAGGATCTATCTTGATGAAGAAAAAACGGATTCTACTCCAAATGTTTTCTCGTTTGTCTGTTTGTAGTGATATTTACGGTCGCCAAATTCCATGTCTTAACACTACAAATACATGCCACTCCTTGGCCTTTGTGCTCTAACTCCACACCAAGTCCCTCTCTTACTATTTTCTGGTGTAGCCTCTTTCCTCACTCACCTAAACCTAAAAGCTCTCACTATGAATTCAGGTTTCTGTATGGTGTCATCCCTGAACCACCAAGAAGTTCAGAGCCGTTTCTTCGACCCCTCTTGGCTACAAATGCAGCCACACGTTCCCATGAGCTTCGTCTGGCCCAAGGAGTGTGTGGTGGACGCGAACGAGGAGTTTCAGGCTCCAATGGTGGACCTTGGAGGGTTCCTCAGAGGTGATGAAGAGGCCACACACGTTGCTGTTAAGCTCATACGCAAGGCATGCTCCACCCATGGCTTCTTCCAAGTAATCAACCATGGCGTTGACCCTCTCCTCATTGCTGAAGCGTATGAACAAATGGATGCTTTTTTTAAGCTCCCAATTGACAGAAAAGTTAGCATTCACAAGACTCCGGGTTCTGTCTGGGGCTATTCTGGTGCACATGCTGACCGATTCTCCTCCAAATTGCCTTGGAAAGAAACCCTCTCTTTCCCCTTCCATGATAACAACACCTTAGACCCCGTTGTCTCTACCTTCTTTAACTCCACGTTAGGTCAAGACTTTCAACAAGCAGGGTAACACAAAAGCTTTTGCTTCAATATATCTCTTCATTTTTCATTCACATGCCATTTTCTTAACTTCATTAAGTTTTTTCTTTTCCCGTTATTTCAATCCTAAAGTTCAAGAGCATTAGAAGAATGGATTGTGTTTAAATGCATCTACATGTTATGAAATTATTATAATCTTAGTTTTGCTGTTTTTTAATCAACTGTTATGTGTATGTGTGTGTATATACGTATATACTTAAGAAAAACTTTAGTTAGTGTTGTGTAGTTTTCATGTATACGAATGCCAGAATGGTGCATACACCCAACTAGAACTACATATATTAAGTTTTCTCTTTACGTCTTGTCAATATATTACCTTTATAGCTTGCTTGGTTGTGCGTCATTTCAGAGAAGATTCACGTTTCATTCTTAAATCTGCCTAGAAACTGGTTGATTTGAATAGCTTCTGAATTTTACGTCCCTGATCCACTCTTGTCTCTTTTGGGGCATAAAATTGGCAGATGAGGTTCTTGAATGTTTTAAATCTCCAATAGGTGTTTCTTTTTGGTCAAAACATGTTTTACATACGTTTTAATTAAACTATTCAAAAGGGTATTGATCCACGTAAGTGATATATTATTCATGCTGAATAATAGCAGTGTTGTATTCAAAATACAGAAGTTTCCAAAAATGTAATTTTATTCCTAGAAACAGCATATCCCAAATACGAAGTCATAGTTAATTAACATCATGCGATGTGAATTATGGGTTTTCTTGTAAAAAGTTGTAAAATTTGATACATATAGTAGTACCCTTTTGTATGAAAAGTACTAATTTGTGGTGCATTGGGTAGAGTGGTATTCCAGAAGTACTGTGAATCGATGAAGAGGTTGGGGATGAAGCTGTTGGAGCTTTTGGCAATTAGTTTGGGAGTGGATAAGTTACATTATAAGGAGTTGTTTGAAGATGGTTGTTCTGTAATGAGATGCAACTTCTACCCGTCATGCCAGGAGCCAAGTGTTGCACTAGGAACAGGACCACACTGTGACCCAACATCTCTCACCATTCTTCACCAAGACCAAGTTGGAGGGCTGGATGTGTTTGCAGACAACACGTGGCAGACGGTTCCGCCTCGTGCTCGTGCTCTTGTAGTTAACATTGGTGATACTTTCACGGTGCGTTACATAAGCATAATACATACAAATCTTCTGTTTGCATACATATATATATCTTTATGACTTTGTGGCTGTCAATTACTGTCCACCATGGCCTCATTATCTGTCGCAACATGACAAATCCGTCAATAAAAGCGCAGATATAGTTTGGTGTATCAGGATTGGTTCTCCCTGCAACATGTTGTTAGGAACAAGATAAACAACAGAAAAATAAACACACAATAATTTAACGTGGTTATAATGTTTATGTTTATATCCATGACTATACTGAAAGTATTTTATTTTGGTGTATATCTCAAATTTTACATAAAATTACTTATATGGAACTAAATAGAGTATCATAATACTAAGATTTGTTGGTTGTTCAGGCATTATCAAATGGGAGATACAAGAGTTGTCTGCATAGGGCAGTGGTTAACAAGTACAAAGAGAGGAGGTCATTGGCATTCTTTCTGTGCCCGAAAGAGGACAAAGTGGTGAGAGCCCCAGAGGATATTGTGCGTAGGGATGGGACAAAACAGTATCCAGATTTCACATGGTCCAATTTGCTTGAATTCACACAAAACTACTACAGAGCCGACGAAGCTACACTGCACAACTTCACCAAGTGGTTGCTATCTTCCAAACAACAAACTCTTTAAGTTAATTACCAACAAATAGATTCTGTTCTGCACCTTTGCTTTTACTACAGCCTCACACTCACTGCTGCATTCAATTCCTCCCTGTACTCTTCCTACACTCCAAAACCTTCATTTTTTCTTTTTTATGTAACTTAATTCCACTGTCTTTCAATTTATTGCTCATGTATCTATGCAACTAACTTACTCATTAGTTTTACCCTAATTAATTACTATAATTAGGTGGAAGGATTCTCTACAAAATGGTTAAATGCATGCATTATATAGTGTCAAAATTTTCGAGAGCAGACATCAACAGATTTGATACCCACGACTAGTGGACAAACTCATATAATATCATCATATTATTTCCGATGCAAAACCTTAATAGTGTGTTTCGAGAATAATTCATTTATATCTAATGAGTTGAAATTCCTCATAACAAAATGAGTTGTTTGTTTGATGGGAAAATTAAAAGAATTTTGAATAATTAAGAAAATAAAATTAGAAATTCATTAAAAAAAAAAACATTAAATTTCACACCTAGTCACACCCTCTATACAATTATACACAAACATATTGAAAAAATTAAATTGATATAAATTAATTAAATATTTAAATTTAACTAATATTTTTTGTAACTTTTAATTTTAAAATACATATTTTCAAAATGAAATTTTTTCTTAAAAGAAAATTTTAATTACTTTATCTTAAAAAAAATTGAAAGTTAAAATATTTTAATTTCTATATCCGTACAAAATTCCTGAAAAATTAAAAAATTAATTATCAGTAATTCAAAAATTACCTATTTTAATTTTTTTTAAGTTTTAAAATATTTTATGCAAACAAAAAATAGAATAATATATGTAATTATATATATATATATATATATATATTATTCATCTAATTTATTTTTATGGAATAAGAAATTTCCAACTCACCTTCCTTTGTTCCTATCCTATAGTACCATTATGACAAGTTTTCTTTTGTTTCTCACCATAACATCTTTAAAAAAAAAATTATTGCATTAAATAAAATAAAAACGTAAACATGTTTAACGTTTTAAAGGTATAAAAACGAACACAAACTTCTTCAATATGCAGTAACATAGAAAAATTAATGATAGATATGTTGTAAAAGCTTTAAACTGTACCTTCAAATATGACTTTATTTCCTTTCCTTTTAAAATGCTTTTGTGACAAATTTAGCTATAAGCGCCAGGTAAATAGAGGGAACTTAGGAACACGTAATTATTTTGCATCGTTTTTAGTCATGAGATTTCATTTAGAGTCTATTTAATATTTATTTTTCTGCATAGTTGATTTTTGATTAATGTGATATATGATTGCTTCTCATAACTTAGATTGAAAATATTAACGTTAAATATATTAAAATAAAAATAAAAAAATAACCTAATTGAACATTAAAAGAGAATCTCTAAATGAAATCCATTTTACATCCATTTCAACCCAAAATTATAATTATTGATTACTTGGGTAACGAAATGTCAATTCTTACTCTTTATCACAACCATATATAAATATTATAAAAATTATATATATTTCCCTTTTCATAAATTAGGTTAGAAAATTTTATGGTCCTTTTTTATTTTTGTTGTATTAATATTGGTGAGGGAAATCCTGTGGTTTGGTTCATGATTTATTTTTTATTTAGAATCTGACGACCCACCTTCATAAGATTTTTTTATTATTATTAAAAAATTTATTTTACATAATATGTGCAGCGAGGGTTAGAAGAGGAAGAGAGAATTAGGTGGAGTAAATAAAAATTTTGAAGCATTATTTGTCTGATCTGGTCTACGTTTCCATCATGAAAAAGTTGAGGTCCACGCAGTTTTCTTTCCTGCTTCCGCTAAAGTATGCTAGAAATCAAAATTCCACCACAGCTTCCAACATTTCAATGACCATTTCCTTATTTGTTAAAAGTTTCTTATTGTATTTGTTAAAGTTTCGGTGGCAATTTGTCCTTACACGTATTTTTTGCATTTTACACTCTGGGAACACTTTTCATGATTTTAAATACATAGTGTCAATATATAAGGTATGCGCATTTAAATTAATTGTTTTAATATAGTTACTTACTGCTGATAAGTTCTATTTTATGTTAATGATAAAATTTAAATAACGTTATAAACTTTTCATAAATTTTAGTATTTTCAATTGATTTTTTATTAAATTTTGTTGGTTTATCGAGTATCCAAAGTTTTTTTAATTTTTAATCAAATATATGTCATTTAATTTATTTTTGAATTAGATGTGACTAATATATTGTTGAGTAATCTTACTTATTTGTTTTTCCTAGGGTTAATGTAAGGTCTATTAAAAATTTTATTCTTTTCTGTCCTAAGGGTTGTCCCATGTGAGTTGGGCCTAAGGGCTAGCCCAAAGAGGAACCAGACCCCTAAGTCTGCCTTAACACATCACTCTCTTCTCTTTTTAGGAAAACAACCGCTTTGTCCTTTCTTTCTCTAAAACAGAACCTCTGCTAGGGTTCCGCTCTTTGGCCTCTTCAAGTGAACTCCAACCAGATCTCCACTTCACGTAAGTCTGTTCCAACTCATACTTTGTCTCCATTTAGTTCCTTCTTCATGGTTCCAACTAGGGTCTGTCTTGGTGAGCTCGTTTTGAACTAGTTTCACTGTTTTCCAACTCTCGAAGCTATTGCTGGAGCTACTATTCGTCACGGTTCGGGTGTCGAAGCCTTTTAGCCAACACTTCCAGGCAAGGGAAGCTAGAACCCTCTTGTTTGTTGGTGTGATTGTTGTTGTTTTGCGTTTGTTGCATGATTGGTTGAGTTCTATGCTGCTGTGGATGTATGAGCTGGTTGGCATTTTTGTTTGGGTATGAAATATGATTGTGACAGGGAGAAACAGTGGCGAGGTTCGACACACTCGCCCAAGCGAGCCTATCTCGCCTAGGCGAGACTTGCAGGAACAGATCAGAGCTACACTCGAGCTCTCGCTCAGGCGAAAGCTCTTGTTTTCAGCGAGGCACTATCTCGCTCAGGCGAGAGACGCTCGCCTAAGCGAGGACGTGTGAGAGCTCTAGGCATGTTGCTCCTGTTTTAGCCCAGGTGAGGAATCTCACCTTTGGGCGAGGGGTTGTCTCGCTCAGGCGAGGAGGGCTCACCTAAGCGAGCCATGCGAAAGCCTCCCCATGCTCCTGTCGCGATCTCGCCTAAGCGAGGGCACTCCTCTCACCTGAGCGAGGGCTCTTGGCTTGAGCGAGATCTGCTGTGAGTTGCGTTGTTTCCTTCGCTTGGCTAAATGAAATGTTTGATTTATGATGTACCCTATATAATGCATGAGGCCTGTGGAATGAAATGCATGATATAAGTTGTGGTTACAAATTGGATTGCTATGATTGTATGATCTTGGCATGTGAAACAAATGAGATGGTTGGTGTTAAATTGGCATGGTATTGGCATGAGATGAAATTCCACAACTATGGTTTGAGAGTAATGGATGGGTATGGAACCACTGTGAAAAAAAATGAAAGAGGTGAATTATAAAGAGTTGGTATGTGATGTATATGTATATGTGTGATAAATCTTTCTTGATTGGTCTAGTATGCTTGGTCCGTTTCAGTGCGTGATTCTTTGGAAATCTCTAGGTGGGATTTCAGGGTCGTGCTTCAGTGGTCGGAACGTAATTCCATGGCCCCTGTTAGTGGGTGTCCATGGTGGTGCCCCATCTATATAACTTGGTAAGGATTCAAGGTAAGGATTGCATCCTGACACTCTAAGGAGTCATTTAGTCTCACTTAGAGCGGACTGACTCTTGTGGTGAGAGTTGTAGGAGGCCTGAAACTCATTAAGGGCTAACCTTGTGTGTGAGGGAAATTGATTCATTGTAACACTTGTAACATATAGCTCAGGGGTGAGCAACTCGGGGGTGAGTAGAGGTATCCACCACAAGTGCAAGCATCCCCTGAATCCGACCAGATTATATGTATCCGGATGAGTCGAGTCGAGTCGTAGTGTATTGATGGAATGTTCATAACATGCTTGGATGATGTATGTGTTTTTGACTGTGAAAGTATGCCTAACTTCATGATAAAATCACTTTTGGCTCTAGCTTACCCTTTTGTTGTTTGTTGTGTGTTTTGTATGTGTGATTCTCTCTTTTGCGATGATCATCAACTTGTTGATGTGAGCAAATGCGAGGAACACCCGTGGTTATCAGGAAGGTGATGGTTCCGCTGCTTAGTCATCTGGATTTTATACTTTGGGTTTTCTTTTTGGGCTATAGCCCATGTACCAGCTTAACTCTTAATTTCCTATTTTGTTCCCATTGAACTTTGTATCGGTTTAGTTTTGGTCATCGTGGTGTGCCTTGGATAACTGTAAGGAGTTAAGTTTAAATTCTGGGACTGTGTTGTTATATCTTATTTGTGTGACATTTTATTTTAATTATGTTTATTAATTAAATGGGGCGTTACAATTAAGAAATGTTATATTTTTTATTAATATTAAAAGATATTGAAAGTAATTTTTATTATTTTTTAATAAAAATATCATACATAACAAAACCATTATATTCCATGAATATCTTTATAAATATATATACACGTTGAAGGGGCCAAACATATAAAATTTATTAAAATTATAATCTTTCTTTTACTTTTTATATATATGAAAAAACATTTGGGGATCAAGGTCCCTTACAATGCACTAAATCTGCCACTGATCACTACAATTGATTGATGTATATGATCCGACCATCCTTTTTATTCACATAATTTCAATTAAAGTCATTTACTATTTTACTTTAACCACAAAATTATTTTATATTAATAGAAAAATCTCACATTTTTTAACATGTAGAGAGAAGTAAACAAGATGAAAGAGAAAAATAAAACTACAACTAGGGATGTCAAAAAAATTCATACCCGTAGATAAAACTCACAACGGGTAGGAAATGAATATTAAAAATGGATACACGCTACCCGCGGGTATGGATATTTTTGATACCCGCATGTTAACGGTGCGGGTACGAGTATCATAGTATCCGTACCCATAAATACCCATACCCGCTAAACTTTAATTCACACAAATACTCTTATATATATATATATATATATATTAGTAAAAAACCATTATGAGTCGGATTCTTATCCCACATCAGAGTAGATTAGTTCCAAATACTGTGGAGGCATTAATGTGTCTTGAAGATTGATTATGGACCAACATGGAAGGTAATGAAATTAACACTTTTACTTAGATATTTTATAATTGGACAACATGAAACTTTATACAATGTTTCAAGATGTGGACATTGATGAAGTTAGGAATTTCTTTAATATTTAATTTAAAAATAAACTACAATATAAATTGTTAGTGATTTTTTATTTATTTGTTTTTCAGGAATCAATCGAAAAAAGTGGGCATGTTGGTACAAACACTAATTATGGTTAAATATTTATTTTGTAAATATTTTTGTAAATACCCACGAGTACTCGTGGATACTCGCGAATATAAAAAAAATAGACGGGTACCCCATAACGGATATCTGACAAATATGGGTACAGGTACGGGAGGAATATTTATCCAGCGGGTAGGATACAGGAGAACTATTATCCGTACCCTACCTGCCCCGTTAACTTCCTAACTACAACTCTCGTCTAATACAAAAGTTAAGAGAGATTTAATTAAACAATATAAAATTGTTGAGAACTCAATATAACAAAAAAATAAATAATACAAAACTATTTGAAAATATAAAAAATTTATGAATGACTTGAAACATAATTAATTCTAATAATAATAACAACTATTCTTACGGTACTTAAATATCTTATTTTCCCTTGGAGAAATTTTACCACTTATTATATCATCAAATTTATATAAAAAAAACATTTTTTAGGTTGTGTTCTTTTTAGATGAAGATTAGAGGGAGAAGGAGAGGAAGAGGTCAAAAGGAGTAGAGGGTGAAGTTGGTGTTGTTTCTTTTAAGTGATTTAGAGGTGATTTTAGAGTGGACTAGAGAGTGAAGTCTGTGAAAGTTTGTGACTGAATTGACTAATGTGATATATTAAAAAAAAATTTAATAGAAAAAAAGTTAGATTACCAAAATGTTACTATTGTTATAGGTAATATAAAATTATATATAAATAATTTAAAATTATTTTATAAATTTTATTGAATGATTGAAAATATAAAAAAATATTTATAAAAATGAATAATAAAATATATTTTGTATAAAAATAAATTTAATATATAAGGTGGAAAATAATTAATTTACATGGAAACTTTTTTTTCTTTTTAATAGCAATTTTAGAAGTAATAATTTTTTATTATAACTATAATAAATTATTATTACTTTTAACATAGAATTAAGAAAGTGAACTAAAACCATCACATGTATTGATTTTAACCGCTAAATCACATGTAACAAAAATTAAATAATGAAGAATAATTGGGTAAATCCAACTTTGTCGCCCTCTAATCTCATTATAGATGGTGAGATTAAATTTCCAGTCCATCTCTCTAAGCATCTCCTCCCATCACTTATATCACCTCCAAAAGAACACACTACTCACATCCTAATCATTTCTTCCTATTCTTTGTGAATAGTATATCTATCCAAAAAAACACAGCCTTAGTATAGAAATTATAAATTACCGAAAAAAATAGACCATCGTATACATTACTGACAAAAATATTTGTCAATAATACAAATTCTAAATTATCAAAGAATATTATAAGCTGATTTTATTGACAAAAAATAGTTAAAATTTTAGAAATTGTCACTTAAAGGGAAAAATAAAAAATAATAATTAACTTGAAAAAATTTAAAGGACAAAACTTGAAAGCAAATATACAAAAGAGGATAATTCCTTTTATATACATTAGTGAAAACACATGATCTTGTGCATGTGTGTTTATTTTTTTAAATTTTAAAAATAAATATAAATATTTTTTATTTATTTTTGTAAATAATTGTTTTATTAAAGATATTTACTTTAGTTTAAAAATAATTAATTTAAAAAAAAAAGTATAACAAATGAAAATAGTTAAATCTAAATAAGTAAAATAATTGTTTTAATTTAAAAGAACAGTATTATTAAAGAGAAAAATTAGGAATAAAATTATAAACACGAAGTGGAGTATCTATTTATATATAAGTATAGATTAGTGAAAACACATGTTTTATGCACATGTGTTCACTTTTTATGATAATAAAAAATAATAAAATCATTATTATTATTATTATTATTATTATTATAAAATCAAAATATATTTTGCAATTTTATTGTAAATAATTTTTAATTTTTTTGTAATAAAATGATTAAATTTAGAAAAAAGGTCAAATAAAAAAACGGTTAAATTTTAAAAAAAGTCACTTTAAAATTGATAAATAATTATTTATGATAACAAAAGATAAAGTTGTCAAATGATATATATGAGAACAGTTGATAATAATCTTTTTTAATTTTATTATGAAATAAAAAAAAATTGCTACATGGTGTTGACATCGAGACCAGGACTTTTGCTGATAATAAAACTGTTCAATAACTAATAAAAACAATGTCAATAATTATTAAATAGTTGAATAAAAACAGTTGAATAGATTTTTTAGTCTGTGAAAAGGAGAGACTCCAGTTGCATATTGTTAGATGACATGAGGATTGTTGAATGAGTAGGAGTTAGTTGGACTCACTTATATGTATTGATTTATTGTTTGAGCGATAAGATAATAAATGTGGTGAAGAATTGGACAGAATCATGTAAATTGAATTAGATTATTTGAGCTAGTTTAAATCGAGTTACTAAATCGAAACATTTAATAAAATATTTGTTTGAACCAGGGAACTTATCTATATATAATGTAATATGTATATATAAAAGACTAACAAATATTATTATATCTATACCAACGATATCTATCTACCTTTATTATCCATTGAACTATTTTGTTTATTGTGGTCATTAATGAACTATTTTATTGTGATAATAAAAAATAAAATTATTATTATTGTGTTTATTATCATAATTATAAAATTAAATATAAATAATTTTTATAATTTTATTATAAATATTTTTATTTATTTATGTACGTAGTTTTTAATTAAAAATAGTTATGTTTAAATAAAGAATAAAATAAAAAGAATAATTTAAAATAGTATTTAGAAAGCAAAATTAAAAACAAATATAAACAAAAAAATAAGAATATATATATATAT
>Ga0214542_1011369_pt1 | contig 12235 bp, 14 predicted proteins | sample CNSS1metaG_FD_160096 | JGI IMG/M metagenome (GOLD analysis project Ga0214542, IMG submission 160096) | Root nodule microbial communities from cowpea collected in UCLA plant growth center, Los Angeles, California, USA - CNSS1 | ecosystem: Host-associated > Plants > Roots > Nodule | place: USA...
TTTATGAGATTCCTTAGTGAGGATAAGTTTATTTTGACCATAGAGAGAAGCTTGGTCGAAATTCCCATTGTAGGAGACTTCATGGTAGTTGCAAGAAGACTTGTTGACTTTCTAGAAGACTTGTTTTTACTCCAAAGTGTAAAATTCATATCTCTTAACACACACCTCTATTTGTAAATCCCAACGGTGAAACTAAAGACCTATGCCTCTACAACAGGTCGAACAAATTGGAGATCCATCCAACGGTTAATAAAACTGGGAATCAAATGTTTACTAAAATAACCCAAAACAGGATGTAACTGACGCTAGTTCAAACTGCAAAAATTATTTCTATCCCCACAGACCTCTAAATACAAATCTAAACGGTCCAACTTTAGGGCTATGTCTTAACAACTCTGTATAAAGATTTCATCTTGATCCAACGGCTAACGAAGCGGGAATAAAATATTTACTAAGGTAACGTAGAACTGGACAGCAGCTGGAGACCTTACTTTTACACTAAAGTGCGGAAGTAACTGCTCCTTGCATACACCTCCAATTCAAAATCTCACCGTTCATATTGAAGAACTATGTTTTAAGAATGTTCTATAAAAATTTCAACCTAATCCAATGGTTAATGAAGCCTTTATCACAATTTTACTTACACAACTCAAAATAAGAAGTAGTTAGCACCCAAAAGATAACATCTTTTACATTGCATAAAGCCCTTTGTCAATTTACTTATGAAATCATAAAATTAATTCATACTATATATTTAAACAAGAAAATTAAATATAATTAATATAAAATAGAGGGTGTTACAAACAACCTGCACGCCGTAAATGTTGAAATATGTCACTCAGCATTTCTCGCCATCGCTGTTGTCGTTATCATCCTCCACAGGCTGGAAAAGCAAAGAGATGCGCTGCGCGATGATCCTCAACATCTCTGTCAGTGAGAACGGTGATCGTCTCACTCGCGCTGCCAAGGCACCAATTTTTATTTTATTTTGTAATAATATTATTATGTTTTCCATCTTCTCTTTTGTGCTCTCTTTTCTTCGCTCTCTCTAACTAGGTAATTAGGTGCTCGAACAACTCAATGGCCAAACCTATGTTTTCTCCAAAGGTATTATCAATTGTTGTTTTTGCAATTGTTGAATCTCTGGTTTTGGATTTTGATGCAATTGTTGAGATCAAACAATAATTAAAGTATTGCAGATTACATATACTTTTAATTTTCTTGATTCGGAATAGCTTTTTTTTTCTTTCAACTTTAGAATTCATCTTTGTAACTTTTTAAAAAAAAAATGCATGTTAGTCCTTATGTTTAAACTCCTTCATGCCCTTGAATACATGCTTTGGAATAAAAACGTGTTGGTTATATATAATGTTTGCTTAATCATGTATTCTAAGGTCTAATTTCGAAGACAATTTGTGATTTGTCAGGTGTGTTGTCCTGTTTTCTCTAATCACATTTTTTAGGCAAACTATTGATACTATAAGTTCAGAATACGAAAATTTTATATTTTGATAGTTTATTATCATTAAAACTTGATGTTAGGAGATGAACAGTAGCCTAGGTGTAGAATACCCTTTCAGTGGTTTAATGAAGTTGATTTAGTGGGAAAATGACACATTATGTCATGTTAAAATAATAATATTAGTGGGAAAATGACACATTATGTCTGATACAAGTATTATCACCTAGTCTAACTTTTTTTACCATTAAATCTGATTCATAAATTTGTTTCTGGTCCTACAAGTGTTAGAAGTGATTTTGTGGGGATTTTGTTATTGGCAATATTAATGAAAGAACTGTATTGTACGTGTTCAGAGGGACTTTCTGGAATCAGAGCATAGCACCACTATTCAACCCAATATTTGGTTCCTATGGCTGCTACACTAAACTATTCCAGTACAGTAGCCCTTGTAATGGACACATAACACTCTATCTATACCACTTGAGTGACTTCATCAAGACTTTACCCAATATAACTAAGTTTTCCGAGGAAGGGGCTAGGTGTTTTTATTCTGTCTTAAAAATTCCCTCCTACTACCTATTGGCCCTTGCATATAAAGTTGCTCATAAAATATGGGCACCAATATCTTATAATTTTCTATTATAATTGCCATCATATTTTCTTGAAAATAATATGTATATTTTAAATAATATGACGTACTTATTTATAATAGGCTCAACCATGGAGTCTATCTAGGTAGTTTATTTTCTCCAAGCATCTGATCATTAAAATATCTATATTGCCACTATATTTGATTCAAGAACTATAGCTATAAGCCTTGGCTATACAGATTCCAAGTCCTGATGGTTGTGACTTCTCAACAAGTACAATTTATTACTTTATTAGCCACCTAAAGAATTCAATTCACAATGTTTATCTTCATCTTTTTATATTCATCTTTGAATCCAGGTTTGGAACAATTTTTCAAAATATCTACATGATATATTTAACATTTTTTTATCAATCTAGATTTTCTAAAATTTCTTGCTTCGTGCATTAACTTAAAAAGAGAATTTCTTAAAATTCGTAGTCCATGAATGGATAATAATATGAGGTCTTAACCACCAACAAACAACTATCTTCTAATTCTTCAGATTTCAGTTTATAATAGTATAATTCTAGAGTGATAATAATTGGTAGTAAGTAATAATTACATAATATGAATTATTGTTACCTTAATTTTACTAAGTATATTATCAATCATTTATATGTTCATGTTGTTACGATTACCATGTCTCTCAAGTGCTAGGCCTCCTAAGACTTTATCGGGTTCACACCCGTAATTTTATTACTTAAACTTAATTTCCTTGATTGTGTTGCTATAGAACAGTATAATAGGACTTATATTGGTGCTTTTGCATCAACCAGATTATGTGATACCTATTCTCTTGTGGTAATGGTTGTTTGTCAATTATTATTAAGTGAAGAGTTTTGCTTGTAGATTAGTCGGAGGAACTTTTATTCAAGTTAAATGATTCAAGAAGATATAGAGGAACAATGGATCAGTAATTTAATGCTCGTTTGTAGAGGAGATTTCTTCACACGTCGTTTCCTCTCTGATGGGACTCAATTTTGGAAACTTCTGATCACATCCCCATTTCATAAAGAGTCATGTTCCAAAGATGAAAGTATTCCTTTGCAACTACCTTATAGAAGCAATTCCATGAATTCAAAGGTTTCATTCGCTGAGACAAGCAATCTCAAGGTTCAGATTGAAGAAGTTTAGTGATTTGGTTGTAGGGATAGCCTGTAGCAGTTTAGCTATGGATTTGCTACAAACATTTTACTAGGGATTAGCTAAGGATTTGCTACAAACAATTTGCTAAGGATTAGCTAAGGATTTGCTACAAAAATTTTGTTAGGGATTAACTAGGGATTTGCTACAAACATTTTGCTAGAGATTAGCTAGGGATTAGCTAGGGATTTGCTACAACTAGTTTGCTAGGGATTGGCTAGGGATTTGCTACAAACATTTTGCTAGGGATTAGCTAGGGGATTTGCTACAAACATTTTGGTAGGGATTAGCTAGGGATTTGCTACAATCTTTTTGCTAGGGATTTGCTACAACTAGTTAGCTTGGGATTAGCTAGGGATTTGCTACAACCATTTAGCAAGGGATTAGCTAGAGATTAGTTACGGAGTAGTTCCCTAGCGACTTAGCTACCTATAATTTAGCTATGATTTAGTATTCTCGTTATTTCCTCGTTATTCCCTCGCTGAATGATTTAGCGAGGGATTAGCGATGGATTAACTTGGGATTATTCCCTCGCTAATCTTCGAATTTGTTGTAGTGCACTAAATGATGAGGCGGAGAGAGAGGGAAGGAAGAGGGAAATTCCTCTATTTTTCAATCATGTATGTTATGCAATGGTTTGAGGGTGATATCATGATTACAATTATGTACGCAATTTATTTTTTAGCATAATTATGAAAACGATATAAAAATAACGAAAGTTTGAAAATTGTTATAAAATAATGTTTAAAAAGTAAATTTTAGTTATAAATTTTTTTATCACATTATCTTTTAAATATTTTTTGATTAAAATATGTTACTTTAATTTATACATTTTCATATTTTTTCTACTATAAATCAAACTTATATAATGATAATTTTTAATTATTTTTAAAATAAACTACAATTTGGTAATCTTGTTTTTCTTTGATTTAAATATAATTTTTAATCAGGCACATCCATCAAATCACTCACAAACATTCACAAACTATACTCTTAATCCACCCACTTTCACATTTAATCCACCTAAAGTGAACAACACAAACTTCACATTGTAATCCACTTAATCTCATCATGTCCCTCTCCATTCAATCAACCTTGAGGGAGAGAGAGGGGAAGGAAGAGGGATATTCTTCTATTTTTAAATCATCTCTGTTATGTCTTGGTTTAAGGGTGATATCAAGATTACAATTATGTCCACAATTCATTTTTTAGCTTAATTATGAAAATGATGTAAAAATATGGCTTTTCAAATTATTTTTACAAAAATAATTAATAACGAAAATTTGAAAATTGTTATAAAATAAGTTTTAAAAAGTAATTTTTAATTATAATTTTTTTTATTACATTATCATTTAAATAAATTTTTATTAAAATATTTTACTTTCATTTATACATTTTCATATTTTTTCTACTATAAATCAAACTTATATAATGATAATTTTTAATTATTTTTAAAATAAAGTACAATTTGGTAATCTTGTTTTTCTTTGATTTAAATATAATTTTTAATCAGGCACATCCATCAAATCACTCACAAACATTCACAAACTATACTCTTAATCCACCTACCTAAGAGATAAACTCGGTGGTAAACGAAATACAGGCAGAATATATGACTAATATCTGTTTACAAATCACCTCTTCCCCAAAAAGCGCCACAACCCCTGACAGTGTGGCAACACATGTCATAAAACTATTCACAGAGTCAAATCCAGAGGCCCAAGTGAACAACACAAACTTCACATTGTAATCCACTTAATCTCATCATGTCCCTCTCCATTCAATCAACCTTGAGGGAGAGAGATGGGAAGGAAGAGGGATATTCTTCTATTTTTAAATCATCTCTGTTATGTCTTGGTTTAAGGGTGATATCAAGATTACAATTATGTCCGCAATTTATTTTTTAGCTTAATTATGAAAATGATGTAAAAATATGGCTTTTCAAACTATTTTTACAAAAATAATTAATAACGAAAATTTGAAAATTGTTATAAAATAAGTTTTAAAAAGTAATTTTTAATTATAATTTTTTTTATTACATTATCTTTTAAATAATTTTTTATTAAAATATTTTACTTTCATTTATACATTTTCATATTTTTTCTACAATAAATCAAACTTATATAATGATAATTTTTAATTATTTTTAAAATAAAGTGCAATTTGTAACACCCCATTTAATTCAATAAACGAAATGAAAGAAGCGTCACATATAGATAATATAATGGCGCGATCTTGGAGTTTAAAACTTAACTCCTTACAACCCAAGGCACACTACGATGCCCAAAAGGAAACTAGATAAAAAGTTTAATAAAATATGTAGAAATCAAAAAGACGGGCAGGTACATGGGCCATAGCCCTAAAGGAAAGCCCATCAAGAACATGAAGCCCAGCACATTCAGACTGTGCAGCGGAATCGTCTCTCCTCTGTTGACCACGAGTACCTCTCGCATCTGCTCCCATCAATAAATTGATGATCATCGCAAGAGTGGAAGAACAAATACAGAGCAATCAAACAAGCAAAGGGTAAGCTAAAGCCAAAAAGATTTTTATCATGCAATCAGATATACCTTCACAGTCCGATATACATATATCACCCAAGCATGTTATGACCTTTCAATCAATACACTAAGACTCGACTCGACTCATCCGAATACATATAACATGATCGGATTCCGCGGATGCTTGCACTTGTGGTGCATACCTCTGCTCACCCCCGAGCTACTCACCCCCGAGCTATGTGTTACAAGTGTTATAATGAATCAATTCCCTCACACACAAGGTTAGCCCTTAATGAGTTTCAGGCCTCCTGCTACTCTCACCACAAGAGTTAGTCCGCTCTAAGTGAGACTAACTGACCCCTTAGATTCTCAGGATGCAATCCTTACCTTGAATCCTTACCAAATTATATAGATGGGGCACCACCATGGACACCTACTAACAAGGGCCATGGAATTACGTCCCGAACACTGTAGCACGACCCTAAAAATCTCACCTAGAGATTCCAAGGAATTACGCACTGACACAGACCAATCATGGTCAATCAATCAAGAAGGGTTTAACATGCACATACATATATATATACATATATCACATACCACTGCCTCATAACCCACCTCTTTCATATTCCCAATGAATCCATACCAACCCATTATTCTCAAACCATGAATATGGAACTCCATCTCATATCAATGTCATGCCACTTTGTTACCAACCATCTCGATTAGATCACAGCCAAGATCATATCGAACCCGTCATTTTCAAACCAAGGATCACACAGTTTTTGCATACTTAACTCATTCATGCTCTTAACAAGGTAATGAAATTATGCAGTAGATTACTAGTCAATATATAAAACACAACAAACATCGCACCAACTCAAGCATCAGCCTCGCTTAGGCTAAGAGCCCTCGCTTAGGCGAGAGGGCTCTTTAGCTCAAGCGGTAGGGCTCTTTATAAATATTGTTTTAGTGAAATACATTATTTTGATTTGTGCATATTAATATTTTTTCTACAACAAATCAAATTATATAATGATAATTTCTAATCATGTTTAAAATAAAGGACAATTTGGTAATCTTGTTTTTCCTTGATTTAAATATAATTTCTAATTTAACACATCCATCAAATCACTCACAAACTTTATCAAATTTTACTCTAAATCCAACCTCTTTCACCTTTAATCCCCTTAAAGTGAAAAAGACAAGCTTCACACTCTAATCCACTTGAATACATCATCTCCCTCTCCTTCCCATCAACTTTGACAGAGAGAGGTGAAGGAAGATGAAACTTCCTCTATTTTGCAATCATCATTATTATGCAATGGTTTGAGGGTGATATCAAGATTACAATTATGTCTGCAATTTATTTTTCAGCTTAATTATGAAAATGATGTAAAAATATGGCTTTTGAAATTATTTTTAAAAAAGTAATAAATAACAAAAATTTGAAAATTGTTCTAAAATAAGGTTTAAAAAGTAATTCTTAATTATAAAATGTTTTATTACCTTTTTTATAAATATTTTTTTAATAAAATATTTTATTTTCATTCATACATATTAATATTTTTTTCTACAACAAATCAAACTAATACAATGATAATTTTTAATCATTTTTAAAATAAAGGACAATTTGGTAATGTTGTTTTTCCTTAATTTAAATATAATTTATAATCTATCACATCCATCAAACCACTCACAAACTTTAACAAACTTTACTATAAATCCACCCTCTTTAACCTTTAATCCACTTAAAGTAACAACACAAACTTCACACTCTAATCCACTTGCAGTGTTTTGTTGACAAAGTAAATAGGATGCTGCGTGCTGCCTACATCTTGAACAAGCACGACGCTAACGGTGTGATCAGTGGCTGTGATGTAAACCAGCAGGGGTTGATCAGTATCCGGCTCGTGGAGGATAGGTGGTGAGGTAAGGGTGGTTTTCAGCTTTTGGAAAATTTGTTCACAGTCGTTAGTCCACGTGAACTTGGCAGATTTTTTGAGAAGTTGTATTATGGGTTGGGTTTCTTCAGCTAGTTTGGGCATGAAGTGGGAAATAGCTGTAAGACGGCCTATGAGGCGTTAGACTTCTTTGATGTTGGTGGGACTACGCATATCGATAATCGCTTTGCACTTTTCAGGGTTGGGCTCTATGCCGTGCTGGGTTAGCATGAATCCGAAGAATTTACCGTGATCGACACCGAATACACACTTGTCGGGGTTGAGGCGAAGGTTGTATTGGCGTAATGCGGGGAAGACTGCTGAGAGGTCCTGCACATGTTGGTGATGGCTTGGAGATTTGACAACCATGTCATCGACGTATACTTCGACACATTGTCCCATCAAATGACTGAAAACTTTATCCATCAACCGTTGGTAGGTTGCTCCGGCGTTTTTGAGGCCAAAAGGAATAACTCTGTAAAAATAATTGGCGTCGTTTGTGATGAAGAAGGTCTTGTTCATGTCGGATGCGGCCATGAGGATTTGATTTTAACCGGAATATGCATCCAAGAAATTGAGTACTTTATTTCCCGCCGTGCCGTCAACAAGTCGGTCAATGTTGGGTAAGGGGTAGGCATCTCGAGGACAGGCTTTGTTTAGATTTGTGTAATCGACACACATCTGCCACTTGTCGTTGGCTTTCTTCACCAAGACTACGTTAGAAAGCCAAGTGGTGTATTGAGCTTCTTCAATGAATCCTGCGCTCAGTAAATTATCGGCCTCGGCCTTTGCCACTAGGCGTCATTCCTCATCGAGTTTGCATTTTTTCTGAGAGATATAGCAGACTTCTCGAGGTGTGGGATGCTACCAGAGGGTCTACTCCAGGTAAGTCAGTAGCTAACCAAGCGAAAAGGTCCATGTTGCCGACTAGAACAGGTGTGATGATGGCACGCTCGTTAGAGTTTAATCTGATGCCTAGGTTAATGGAGTGGCCATTCGGAAGTTCCAGGGGGGAAGTTTCTTCAACAGGTTCGAGATGAACATCTCGGCTCACTCTGGGTCTAGATCTTCGCCCGATATTGTGATCTCGGACCTAGGTGGTCGCTCGATGTGGTTGGTTTGCTGGATTGGGAGTTGTGGGCGTAGGCTGGCCATGTAGTATTCGCGTGTCAAGCGTTGGTCGTAATGGACGGTGAGAATGTCGCTAGAAGGGGAAGGGAATTTCATGGCCAGGTGAGGAGTGGAGACGACGGCGCCGAGGGTGTTGAGCGAGGGACGACCAAGGAGGACATTATAGGATGTGGGTGCGTCAACGATGAGGAAGCGGATGGGAATGGTTTTAGTTTGGGCTCCGTCACGAAATACGGTGTGAAGGTCAATGTGGCTGGGGTGGAAACTTGTTCTCCAGAAAAGTCATAGATTGGTTCATCATACGGGACCATGGCAGTGTCTGGGAGTTGGAGTTTTTGATATGTTACCTAGGAGAGGATGTCAATGAAGCTGCCTTGGTCGACAAGGACTTTCTTGACTGCGTAGTTTTCGATTTCAACAATGATGACCATGGGGTCGTCTTGTTGGTGATCGAGGTCGTGGAAGTCGTCGTCCGTGAAGGTGATGGGAGGCATGCAGCGTCTGTGATGGGAATGAGTAATATGGTTGATGGATTGGATACGGCGGAGGTGTTTCTTTCTGGCAGAAGAGGTGGATCCTCCACTAGCGAAACCACCAGAGATGGTGTTGATAGTGCCCCATAGGGGAGGGTCGGCAGGGGTAACATCGGTGCGAGCCGATTGAGGGTCCTGGTTAGTGGGTTGGGTAGGGCGTCTGTCGTGGCGAGAGTCATGGCGAGGGCGTCTATGGTCAGATCGAGGAGGGTAACGGGCTCGAGAGGGATGATCATCTCCGCGGATGAAGCGGTGAAAGTGACCAGCACAAACCAGTTCTTCAATTTTATCCTAGAGTGCTTTGTAGTCCTTTGTAGTGTGGACATGATTGCGGTGGTAGTGGCAATATTTGGTCATATCAGCATTGGGGGGAATGGTCGTCTTACGTGGTGGCGGGATGAGGTCAGCTTGTAAGGCCTCATCAAGGAGGCAGGATCTGGGGACATTAAGGAGAGCATATCTAGTAAAGCGGGGTTGGCGGGGCTCTCGTAGTTTGGGATCAGGATGGAGGGGGTGGGGTGGGGTTGGCAGTGGTGGCTGCATAGTCATTGCAGAAATTGGTGTGAAGGGTCTGCATTTCCTCCATGCGAACATAGTCGGCAGCACGCAACTTGAGCTCGTGCATAAAGGCAGGTGGGTGGAGGTAGACATTGTTGGCGAAGGGGCCGGGTTGGAGGGTAAGGGCCATACATTGGAGGATCATTTCCTGGTTAAGGTGTGGGGTCCGAAGGGCTGCCTTACTGAAATCATCGATAAATGCCCTGAGCGGCTCACCTTGTTCTTTCCTGATGCCTAGGAGGGAGATTGTAGTAATTTGATGTGGGCGGCTACCAGCGAAATGGGTTGAGAACATGTGTGAGAGGGTTAATCCTCGTCGGGCCCAAAAAATAAAAAAAATAGTTTTGTTTTTTGTACATTCTTTTATGCTAATTTTGGGAAAACATAAATATTTTGAAAAACCACAAAACTTTTGCACATTTAATTAAAGGTACCGTCTTAGGACGGGCGTTATGGGGTGCTAATACCTTCCCCACGCGTAACCGACTCCCGGACCCAAATTCTGGTTTTTCGCGGACCTTGTTTTTTTATGGTTTTCCATAGTTTCCTATAATAACTATGGTGGCGACTCCAAACTATGTTTTTACAAATTCTATTTTTTTGGTTCGTCGTCCCGTCGCGATTTCGGTTGCGACACCTACAATAGAGTAGTTCATAGGCCTACTAAAATCTCTCCATTTGCAGTTGTTTATGGCTTTAATCCTCTCACTCCCATGGACTTGCTACCACTTCCTACATATTTTGATTTTATTCATAAAGAAGAGGTGGCAAAATCTGATTTTGTTAAAAAAATGCATGAAAAGATTAAAAGCCAAATCTAGCAACAAACAGAGAGGTATGCTAAGTACAACAATAAGGGGAAATGGGAAATGATTTGTGAAGAAGGGGATTGGGTGTGGCTACACCTTAGAAAAGATAGATTTCCTAAGCAAAGGAAGTCTAAACTTAGTCCTCAAGGTGATGGTCCCTTTAAAGTGTTGAAAAGAGTAAATGATAATGCATATAGGCTAGAGTAGCTTGGAAGCTATGATGTGCATGCCACCTTTAATGTTGTTGACTTAATACCTTTTACAGGTGGTATAGATGATGAGGCAGAGACTACAGATTTGAGGACAAATCCTTCTCAAGAGGGAGGGGACGATGAGCCATGGCTAGGAGAATACAAGAGGAATGGGCCTTAAATATGCATGCAAGGCCCAAGATGAACTTCACATGGGCCAAGGTAGATGCGAAGACCTAGCCTAGGACATTTTGCTTGTAAATACTAGATTATGATTTTATTTTGGGCTTTGTATTTTGGGCCCAGTAGAATAGGGTTTTCTTTGGTCCATGTATTAGGCCTTAGAGGAAATTGGGCTTTAGAAGTAATTTTGGACCAAAAAGGGGAATTGGGCCAAATGGGCCAAGAGTAGTGTGTCTACTCTAAAAAAGCCTAAAAGCTTCTCAAACTTGCTCTCCAAGGATGAGAGTTAGCTTCCCATGGCAAGACAAGTGTGACTTGCTTAGGTGGCAAGTCACACCTCCCACATGCTCCTTTTTGGCTTCAAAATTTAACTTTCTAGACTCCTTTTTCCCTCCACTTTTTGGAGACTCCTTGGTCTCATTTTAGCCTATAAATAGAAGGCTTAGGAGATGTATTTTTCATCTTGAAATTGAGTAATGAATTGCTGCCCAAATTTGTGCACAAATCTCTTTTGAGCTCACCTTAGAGTAAACTCTTCTCTAGTTTACTCTAGTCTTCTTCCTTAGGAGTTGGCCTCACCTCTCTTAAGAATCCTTTCACCTACACCAAACCAAACACCTTAAGCTTCTTTCCTTCATGCTTCCGCATCCAACACCATCCATGGAGCCTCCATTCTTCATGCAAGCTTCAATGGAGACAAGAAGAATCCATTAGCTATAAAAGCAATGGTGGTTGCTATGACGTAGCAAAGCACGGCGATGATGCAACAGTTCGAAGCATCGATGCAGCGACAAGCAACGTTGCTTAACCAGCAACAACTTGTGATGCAGTAGATGAGGGCTACAAGGGTGGCTGCGGAGGATGTGATGAAGGATTGACCCCAACCAAGGATGGCGAGACATGCTTAAAAAGACTAAGCATGTTTAGAAAGGAAGTTCATTAATCCTTCATCCCTTTCATTTTTGTTTGTTATTTTTGATTCCCTAAGTTGACTTAGTTGAATCAACTTTAGTTGACTTGTTGACCTTGACTAGGTTTGACTTGTTGACTATAGTTGACTTGACTTAAGCCAACATGCTAATCTATGTTTATTTGCTTTGTAGGTTAATTAGGAGTAAGAAAGCAATGCTAGGTGGCGCATGGTGATTGGGGA
>Ga0214542_1011370_pt1 | contig 12235 bp, 16 predicted proteins | sample CNSS1metaG_FD_160096 | JGI IMG/M metagenome (GOLD analysis project Ga0214542, IMG submission 160096) | Root nodule microbial communities from cowpea collected in UCLA plant growth center, Los Angeles, California, USA - CNSS1 | ecosystem: Host-associated > Plants > Roots > Nodule | place: USA...
AACAGCTATCTTATATTTTATTTTCTAATATAATAAAAAATTTTATTTTAAATTATATATATCTGGGTGATAAACTGAATTTAGTTCTATCTAATGTTTTTACATTTTTAAAGTCATGTAATATATAGGTTTTAATATAATTAAAAAATAAAATTATATTTTTAAGGTGTTATTTTTTTAAATCATTCTAAATATTAAGGACATGCAGACTCTATGTATTCATTATTCAGTAACAAAAGAAAAGCATTTAATTGAAGAAAGTGTTGAATTTTATATATTTGAAGATATTAAAAACATTATTTATATTCGGTCAACATTCTTTATAACCTATATTTTTGTCACCTTTCTACTGTTTTCTTCAATTTTCTCCAAAAGAAAAGAAAAGCAAATAAATGAAGAAACATGAAAAGAAAATGAAACATATTCATGCGAGAACTGAGCATAGATAACTCAACTTCAAACAATTCTCTGTTATTCTTCTTCTCCCTAGAGGTTTCCCTTCTCTTTTTTTGTATAGATATTATTTTATTTTTCTAAATTATTAATTTACTACTTCTACACACCCAGTAAATATTAAAAAAATGGACGTTTTAGTTTGTTTTCTTTTTTATATTATGATATTTTGCACCTTGTAGGTAAAGTTTATGAATAGCTATCTTATATTTTATTTTCTAATATAATAAAATTTTTTATTTTAAATTATATATATCTGGGTGATAAACTGAATTTAATTCTATCTAATGTTTTTACATTTTTAAACTCATGTAATATATAGGTTTTAAAATAATTAAAAAATAAATTTATATTTTTAAATGCAAAACCCATCTCTAGGATAGCCGTTCACCGGCTATCTGTTTTCCCAAATGCAAAACCCATCTCACAGAAAAAAAGGAAGCTTGGAGAAAGTAGGAGGCAAGCAACTATAGCAGAGGCCGGAAAGCTAAAACAGGCCGGCTTTGTCGGTGAAGCCCAATACACGACCTGGCTCGCCAATGTGGTGCTAGTCAAGAAACCCAATGGGAACTGGCGCATGTGTGTAGATTACACGGACCTGAACAAGGCCTGCCCCCGGGATGCCTACCCATGGCCCAACATAGACAGGCTCGTCGATGGGGCCGCGGGACACACCATACTGAGCTTCCTAGACGCTTATTCCGGCTACAACCAAATACCCATGGCTGATGAAGACAAAATCAAAACCGCATTCATAACCGAGGAGGCCAACCTTTACTACAAAGTCATGCCCTTTGGTCTCAAAAACGACGGTGCTACATACCAACGCTTGATGGATAGAGTCTTCCAGCCACTCCTGGGCAAGACGGTAGAGGTATATGTCGATGACATCATCGTCAAGTCCCCCAACGCACAACAGCACTCCGCGGACCTAGCGCAAGTCTTCAAAGCCTTGCGCACATACAACATCAGACTCAACCTCGAAAAATGCACATTCGGAGTAGATGGCGGGAAGTTTTTGGGCTTCATGCTCACGCAGCGAGGGATCGAGGCCAACCCCGAAAAATGTCAAGCCATCATCGACATGAGAAGCCCCGCGAATATCAAAGAGGTGCAGCGCCTAGTGGGCAGACTAACCGCCATCTCGCGTTTCCTCCCGAAGCTGGCGGACAAAACCATACCAATGATCCAACTCCTGAAAAAGTCGACAAAGTTTACCTGGGACGACACCTGCGAACAAAATTTCAACACTTTGAAGCAACTTCTCACCACCCCCCCGGTCCTGACCAAACCAAACCTTTCCCTCCCCCTTATAATGTACACAACAAACGCCGTCAGCTCCGCGCTCGTCCAAGAAAGGGACAACACCCAATATCCAATATACTTTACAAGCCGCATCCTCCAAGACCCAGAAACACAATATCAAATGGTGGAGAAGGTAGCCCTTGCAATCATAACAGCAGCACGTCGTCTGCGACCATACTTCCAATCACACACGATCATCATCAGAACAGACCATCCCATACAAAAAATCTTGCAAAAACCCGATTTAGCAGGTTGGCTATCCTCTTGGGCCATCGAACTGTCAGAATTCACTATCCACTACGAACCACATGGAGCTATTCGAGCACAGTGCCTAGCAGACTTTGCCAACGACCTTCAAGAGCAAGCCCCCAAGACACCTGGTGGACCATGCACGTAAACGGCTCCTCAAACCCGCTGGGAGTCGGCGCCGGAATAGTACTAGAAAGACCCGACAACGTCCTCATAGAACAATCTCTACGTTTCACCTTCAAAACATCCAACACTCAAGCTGAGTACGAGGCCATCATCGCCGGCCTCATCTTAGCACGAGACGTCGACGCGCGTAAACTCCTATGCAAGACAGACTCAAAGCTCACCGTAGGACACCTCAATGGTGACTACCAAATCAAAGATCCCACCCTCGCATAATACTACCACATGGTAGTATCCCTGACCGAGCACTTCGACACTTTCCAAATTCAACACGTCCCACGAAACGACAATACCCGGGCAGACATTCTCTCAAAGCTCGCTAGTACCTAAAAGAAGGGTCGTTACAAGTCACTCCTCCAGCACACCCTACCTACATCCTCCATTGACCAACAAAACTAGTGCTTAAGCATTACTACCACTAACACCTGGATGGAACCTTTCATCAAATACTTAGAAGCAGGAGTCACCCCGCTGAACGAAGAAAAAGGATGGGTCCGGAAAGCGGCGCGATACACCCTAATTGGGGGCGAACTATTCAGAAGGGGCTTCAGCAAGCCCTTGCTCAAGTGCATAACCAGAGAAAAAGCCGACTATGTCATACAAGAGATACACCAAGGCATCTGCGGCTACCACTCAGGACCCAAAACCATGGCTGCCAGGATATTACGCGCCGGTTACTATTGGCCCACAATGGAAGAAGACTGCACCACATACGTCCAAAAATGCGTTCAATGCCAAAAACACGGACCGATAACACACGTGCACCAAGAAGAATTACACCACGTCTCCTCACCATGGCCATTTTCAAAATGGGGAATGGACATAATCGGCCCCTTTGCAGCAGGAAAAGGACAGGTCAAGTTCCTTCTTGTCGCGGTCGACTACTTCTCCAAGTGGATCGAAACAGAACCATTAGCCACCATCACGGCCAACCAGGTCCAGCGCTTCATTTGGAAAGACAACATCTGCCGCTACGGAATCCCCCACACAATCATAACCGACAATGGTCGCCAGTTCATAGACAAGGGCCTCGCCGACTTCTACCGCAACCTGAACATCACCCACACAACAAGCTCCGTCGAACACCCTCAAACCAACGGCCAAGCTGAGGCCGCCAACAAGATCATCCTTGGCCAATTAAAGAAACGCTTAGATGGAGCCAAAGGCAAATGGCCAGATGAATTGCTCGAAGTACTATGGGCATATAGGTGTACCCCCAATCTTCGACCCACGAAGCACCATATACTCTAGTGTACGGAACAGACGTCGTCATTCCGGTAGAAATCGGGGAACCCTCAATCCGACAACAACACCACAACACCCAGTTAAACGCCGACTGCATGGCTACACACCTCGACCTTTTTTACGAGACAGGAGAAAAGGCACGAATCCGGGACTTAGCGACCAAATTGATGGCAGCAAGAAGATACAACTCCAAGCTGAAACCGCGTTCTTTTCACAAAGGGGACCTCGTGTGGAGAATGGCCAGCAAAGCCCGCAAGCACAAAGGCAAGTTCTCACCCAACTGGGAAGGACCTTTCCGAGTACTTAAAAAGGTCGGCAAGGGAGCCTATCGCCTTGAAAAACTATCCGGAGAGCCGCTTCCCAACACTTGGAACATCTCCCACCTCAAATTTTATTTCAGTTGAACCATACTTGTAACCCGATGCACTCTTTCCTACCCCGACATTTTTTCCCTAAGGAGGGTTTTAGCCGAGAAGGTTTTAATGAGGCATCACCTATCAATGAAATACAAGTTTATGCATATCTTATTCACAACAACTCCCAGCCACTACTCTAAGTGTCGCTGGTCGAACGAATTAACTCCCAGCCACTACTCTAAGTGCCGCTGGTCGAACGAATTAACTCCCAGCCACTACTCTAAGTGCCGCTGGTCGAACGAATTAACTCCCAGCCACTACTCTAAGTGCCGTTGGTTGAACAAACTAACTCCCAGCCACTACTCTAAGTACTGCTGGTCGAACGAACTAATTCCCAGCCGTTATTCCTGAATGTCGTTGGTCGAACGAGCCAACTCCTAGCCACTACTCCAAGAGCCGCTAGTCGACCCCAACAACTATTCCTAGCCAATACTCCATGTCCTGTACTGCTAAGCGAAAAAAGGTAAACAATCCTACCCACCAGTCCAAAGTACCGCCGGTCAATAACCGCAACCATGGCCGGCCGCTAACGCAAGCACCGCGTGATTTAACAAACACGCTAGTAAATCAAAAAAGCGCATGTCACCACACTTTGAAATTAAATTTACCATGACTAACTAGCACAACCAGATTCCATAACAAAATATACGTTAATGATAACACGGCCATTTCAATAAATTTCGAAAATATACATTACATTGATAATATCCCGGTCCCAAAGGTTCCATGCAGGCACATTCGTCCTAAAAGCAAACCGGCAACACGCCGACAAAACAAATTATAATTCGTCCCCACGAGCGTACAAAAAACAAACAAAACAAGTTTCGGCGTCCTCGCCCCCAATATCTACACTAATGTTACTCTTTAGCTTCATCCACCTCCTCACCCGCCGCGTCCTCTTCCGCGCCCTCGGCTTCCTCATCGGCAACCTCCACCTGCCCCACCACCCCATCAACCGTGGTAGCTGCTGGAGTCGTCATCACGATATCCTCATTTGCAATGGTGGCCGCCTCCTTCTCAGCCTTGAGCTGGCTAATCTCCGCAACATCCAACATGCGATCATCATACACATCCAGATTTACGTTAAAGCGGCAGTCCGTCACAGACACTTCCCAGTACAGGAACTCGGCTTGCCTCAAGGCCTTCTGGAAACCATTAACGTGTTCATTATACATGGCCTGCTGAAGACCAAACACTTCGCTAGCCGCTTCCTCAGCAGCAGCGTCTTTGGCGGCATTCACCCCATCCAACTCCACCTACTTAGCCTTCAATTTTTTCTCCAAACCCACAACACTCCCCTTCAATTTCTTCACCTCAGCCTCCAACTTCATCTTCTCATCCGCCCACGCCACTTGTTCGCGATCCCTCTGGACCTTCAACGCAACAACTTCCTCGGCCAATTTTTTCTTATCACCCACAGCCAGCTCCTCCTGCAACAAAGTCGCCACCTACTCAACACCATACCGCGCGCCAAATACTCACTCATAGCCCGCATAGTCAACCCCGGATCAGCAACCTCCACGACCGCCACCTCCTCGTCACTCAACTTAAGCTCCACCCCGTTCCTCATTTGAATCTTCGTTTTCTCAAAGCCGCCAAGATCAGGATTGCTCGACCCACTCGAACCAACACCCCCAGTCTTTGCAAGAGCCCTCAACCTCTTGCGGTCCTTCCCAACCCCCTTCATCTTAGAAGGGGTCGGTCTCTTCGCAACAGGAGGTCGGTAAGTATCCACAACCGGACCCACGAGATTCAGAGCTTGCGACTGCCCCTCCCCCTTCGCGGCATTCGCCATTTGGTCTCTAATCTTGGCAAATAGGTCCACTTCTCCACCAACCTTTTTCGCGTGGTGAGCCATCACACCTGCACAAAACCAAAATCTTCAGATTAGTCCAACACAGAACCTGCAACACTATCAAAACATACCGCATAAGTCGTGACCAGGATTGTCCGTCAAATAACAGCAAACAACCCATTTCCCCGGTACCCTAACCGGCAACATCTCCAACACCTCCACCACTCTTCGGCTATCCACGTCCAAGGCCTCCTTAGCCAACGCATCCCTACGCGCCGGCGCACTCGTCCAATAGAAGCGAAATTTGGGCTGCCCCCCATCATCATAATATAACAACCTCCCGGCAGGCAACACCCGCACTCGAAAGAACCCATCCTTAAATTTCTTAAACGACTGCGTGAAGCCATCTAACAAGCTAATCTTCGCCCTGCCAACCAAAGACACCCATGATAGCAGATCCCTTGGATGCGTGACGTAAAAGTACAAAAAACTCTCGGGAGTCGGCGTTAAATAAAGCGCCTTACAAATCAGCCGGAAGGCTTGCAAACTCCCCCAGCTGTTAGGATGCAACTGTGTCGGCGCAACATTTAACAGCCGCAGAACCCCCATCGTGAACTCGTCCAACGGCAACCGAACATGAAGCTTTGTGAACATACACGCGTACATATAGAAAAAATCACCTTCCAACCCCTCGCGACCATGGCACACAGCCTCCACAACACTCACCCTCTCAATAGCCACCATATTAGGATCCGCCCCCCTTTCAAACAGATAGATGTTGTTCATCCACGATCTAAGCAACCTAGACCAATGATACTTCGAAGAGCACAACCTCACACCCTCAGCCACCCACTCGTACCCACCCTTCTCGGCCAGAGCGACTCCGCATGCTCATTAGCCGGATCTTCACGCACCTCCCGCTCAATTTCAACATGCAACGTCTCCGACGAACTCAAGAACTCTAATCGTAGTCCACCAAAACTCGCCCCCGAATCACCACATGTCGAACCACTAGAAGACGTAGTCGACATACCTCAAAGTTGGTCAAATAGAAGACGACAAACGAACACCAACAAACGCCCAGGCAGCAACACAGCAAGCACAATGAAACTAGGAACTAAGAACAACGAAAAATGACAAGTGAATCCACTCCTATTTAAAGAACTTAGCCAAAACCCTTCACCTCCCACCAAAACCCCCTCAAAGCCCAAGGCCCAGCCACCAAAAATCGCCTCGAAAAACCAACTCCGACATCAACCAAGCTAACCAACAGTCACGTCTTTTCACCTCACCTAACCCCTGACCAAATGTCAGATCAAATAGTGCCACCCCCTAACACCTCGTAAAAGATATCGGCCCAACTATCACAACAACATGGCGGCTAACAACCACAGACAACGGCACATTACCCCATTCATATAGTCTACACATCACTTCTTGCCTCTAGACTAGGAGGCCGGTATCCTCACATGGTACACGGCCAAAGACCACAAATGAAATTTGCAAAATAGCAATAGTCTACACGTCACTTCTTGCCTCTAGACTAGGAGGCTGATGTCCCAACCATACCCATGTAGACGGCCCCCGGAGAGCACAATAGCCGCCTACTACACAGAAATGCCTTCGCACAGAACTAGACGGCCCCCAGAGAGCACAATGGCCGCCTACCACGCAAGAACCCCCCCATATGGAGAACACGGCCCCCACCTAGCTCCACACCCCCGTTAAACCACACGGCCTACACACCAAAACCCGAGGGCCGGTTACCACGCGAAAGGCACCTTTACCAAAGAAAGCCACCCTCGACGCATTTCATGGCCGAGTACCGGACACCGCCAACATCTGAAGGACCCCTTGGTAAATTCTCCCCTTTTTACACTAGATCCAAGAATGACTAAAAAAGGAATATTGGGCCAAAAAGTCCATTCCAGGTAGGACCCACAGGTAAAAAGGTATAAATAACACATTGTTTCATGCATTCATTACGCATTAATTATTCTCTGAAACCCTGACATCACCAGTGCTGACTTAGGCATCGGAGTGTCTTTTGCAGGTCCCTTGCGCCGCCCTCAGGTCCCCCTTTCAACAAGAGAAGACCGACCCCGAGAAGACGTACAAGACCCTTGGCTGATTTGTGGACTACAAACCTCGGTCCCATAAGAACAATAAACAAATTTAATTTAAATTATATATATCTGGGTGATAAACTGAATTTAATTCTATCTAATGTTTTTACATTTTTAAAGTCATGTAATATATAGGTTTAAATATAATTAAAAAATAAAATTATATTTTTAGGGTGTTATTTTTTTAAATCGTTCTAAATATTAAGAACATGCAGACTCTACGTAGTCATTATTCAGTAACAAAAGAAAAGCATTTAATTGAAGAAAGTGTTGAATTTTATATATTTGAAGATATTAAAAACATTATTTATATTCGGTCAACACTCTTTATAACCTATATTTTTGTCACCTTTCTACTGTTTTCTTCAATTTTCTCCAAAAAAAAAAGAAAAGGAAATAAATGAAGAAACATGAAAAGAAAATGAAACATATTCATGCGAGAACTGAGCATAGATAACTCAACTTCGAACAATTCTCCGTTATTGTTCTTCTTTCTAGAGGTTTCCCATCTCTTTTTTGGTATAGATATTATTTTATTTTATTTGATTTTTCTAAATTATTAATTTACTACTTCTATATACCCAACAAATATTAAAAAAATGGACGTTTTAGTTTGTTTTCGTTTTTATATCATGATATTTTGCATCTTGTATGTAAAGTTTATGACTAGTTATTACTTGCCTTATTTTCTAATGTAATAAAAAATTTTCATTTAAATTATATATATCTGGGTGATAAACTGAATTTAACTCTATCTAATTTTTTTAGATTTTTTATAGTCATGTACTAGATAGGTTTTAATATAATGAAAAAATAAAATTATATTTTTAAGCTGTTATTTTTTTTAAATCATTCTACATATTAAAAACATGCAAACTCTACCTATTCATTCTCCAGTAACAAAAGAAAATCAAGTAAATGAAGAAAGTGTTGAATTTTATATACTTGAAGATATTAAAAACATTATTTATATTCGGTCAGCACTCTTTATAATATTTATTTTTGTCACCTTTCTATTCTTTTCTTCATTTTTCTCTAAAAAAAAAGAAATAAATGAAGAAAATGAAAAGAAAATGAAACATATTCATGTGAGAACTGAGCATAGATAACTCAACTTCAAACAATTCTCTGTTATTCTTCTTCTCTCTAGAGGTTTCCCTTCTCTCTTTAGTATGGATATTATTTTATTTTATTTTTCTAAATTATTAATTTACTACTTCTACATACCCAGTAAATATTAAAAAAAATGGACGTTTTAATATGTTTTCGTTTTTCTATTGTGATATCTTGCACCTTGTAGGTTAAGTTTATGAATAGTTATCTTTTATTTTATTTTCTAATATAATAAAAAATTTAATTTAAATTATATATATCTGGGTGATAAACTGAATTTAATTTTATCTAATGTTTTTACATTTTGTAAAGTTATGTAATACCTAGATTTTAATATAATTAAAAAATAAAATTATATTTTGAAGGTCTTATTTTTTTAAATCATTCTAAATATTAAGAACATGCAGACTCTACCTATTCATTCTTCAGTAACAAAAAAAAAAGCATGTAATTGAAGAAAATGTTGAATTTTATATATTTGAAGATATTAAAAACATTATTTACATTCCGTCAACACTCTTTATAACTTATATTTTTGTCACCTTTCTGCTGTTTTCTTCAACTTTCTCCAAAAAACTAAGAAAAGGAAATAAAAGAAGAAATATGAAAAGAAAATGAAACATATTCATGCGAGAACTGAGCATAACTCAACTTCAAACAATTCTCTGTTCTTCTTCTTCTCTCTAGAGGTTTCCATTCTCTCTTTTAGTATAGATATTATTTTATTTTATTTTTCTAAATTATTAATTTACTACTTCTACATACCCAGTAAATATTAAAAAAATGGACATTTTAGTTTGTTTTCTTTTTTATATTATTATATTTTGCACCTTGTAGGTAAAGTTTATGAATAACTATCTTATATTTAATTTTCTAATATAATAAAATTTTTTATTTTAATTTATATATATCTGGGTGATAAACTGAATTTAATTCTATCTAATGTTTTTACATTTTTAAAGTCATGTAATATATAGGTTTTAATATAATTAAAAAATAAAATTATATTTTTAAAGTGTTATTTTTTTAAATTATTCTAAATATTAAGAACATGCAGACTCTACCTATTCATTATTCAGTAACAAAAGAAAAGCTTGTAATTGAAGAAAGTTATGAATTTTATATATTTGAAGATATTAAAAACATTATTTATATTCGGTCAACACTCTTTATAACCTATATTTTTTTCACCTTTCTACTGTTTTCTTCAATTTTCTCCAAAAGAAAAGAAAAGCAAATAAATGAAGAAACATGAAAAGAAAATGAAACATATTCTTGCGAGAACTGAGCATAGATAACTCAACTTCAAATAATTCTTTGTTATTCTTCTTATCTCTAGAGGTTTCCCTTCTCTTTTTTAGTATAGATATTATTTTATGTTATTTTTCTAAATTATTAATTTACTACTTCTACATACCCAGTAAATATTAAAAAAATGGACGTTTTAGTTTGTTTTCGTTTTTATATTATGATATTTTGCACTTTGTAAGTAAAGTTTATGAATAGTTATGTTTTACTTTATTTTCTGATATAATAAAAAAAATTTAATTTAAATTATATATATCTTGGTGATAAACTGAATTTAATTCTATCTAATATTTTTAGTTTTTTAAAGTCATGTAATGGATAGGTTTTAATATAACTAAATAATAAAATTATATTTTTAAGGTGTTATTGTGTTAAATCCTTCTAAATATTAAGAACATGCAGACTCTGCCTATTCATTCTTTAGTAACATAAGAAAAGCAAGGAATTGAAGAAAGTGTTGAATTTTATATATTTGAAGATATTAAAAACATTATTTATATTTTTGTCACCTTTCTACTGTTTTCTTCAATTTTCTCAAAATAAAAAAGAAAAGGAAATAAATGAAGAAACATGAAAAGGTATATTCCTGCAGAGAACAAATAAGAGGTTAGACACAAGCGTCACCTTACCATGTGGTCCGCTATCTCCTCATTTGGCCTCTTCCCGGTCGATACATGTCAGTTTGGACCCGGGGGGGGTTACCTGCAGAAGAATCTCCGAAGCTCAAGTAAGTCAAAGCTCTCAGAGAGTCAAATCAATGATTAATGAATGCGTACCTTTAAATGATGGGATCCACGTGTATTTATAGAGCATTAATGGCGTTTGACCATTTCATGGGCTGGGCCTTGACTTGGGCTCTATGTAGGGCTTGTGAGTGGGCCAGGGCCCAAACCCAGGCCCTTAAGGTTTATTGGACGTGGATGTCTCCATTATGTTGAGTTTATTAGAGTGGTCGGCCTAGGTTCTAAACTTAGCGGATATGCTGGAGTAGTCGGTCTAGGCCGACTATTTGTCTTGATAGCTTACGTTGATGTAGGTTAGGCTAAGCCGACCTAGGCTGGATACTTGGCTGTCTTGATATGCACACTTTTTACTTGGTTGAGTTTGGCTAGGTACGGTACACCAGTCTCCCAGCCTTGTCCGATATGGGTTGTCGGTCAAGGATGATATGTGTTGGTAAGCTAGCGGGAACGGCTAGGTGTGATACACCAGTCCCCCAGCCTTTAAGTGTGATGAACAGTGTTAAGGCTTAGAATTTGCAACTGTCAGAAGGTAGGTGAAGGGGCGTCAGTTGGTCATATCAAAAAAGTTTCGGCGCCGTCATTTTGGAGTGGGTTTTTCGTAATGATGGTGTCGCTTGATCTGTGATAGGGTTTTGGCGGGAAGAGGTTCGTCGTTTGGGATCACAGGCTATAAATATGTGCTTGAAAGCAGATAAGAGGTTACCTGTTTCATTTGTGATTTCTGAATTTAAAGACCTTGTGCGCGTAAAAGTGTCCGACTAGTCCTCTATCTCGACCGACATCTTTCCGTAAAAAACGAAATCAGGTATGTCCAGTAATAGTAGCGTGTCTACGTCTAGTAGTAGTGAAAGTACCGAGTCAGATAGGAGTAAGGATGGACGACTTGGCGGAGAAGGTACAAGTTCCGGAGTTGTTACAAGCGGAATGCCGATGGAGGTGGTGAGGGAAGTTCGAGAGGATCCTCCTGAGGAGTTGGAGGAGAGTAACTGGCCGACCAAGGGCGGCTACGGATGGGTCGCTGCTGATGTTCGTGACCAGTCATCATTATTTAGGTGGTCCCGTCTGTTAAAATCTTGGCTAAACTGTACACCCGTTATGTCTAAGGGTGTCAGCAGAGATATCGTTTCGTTGGAGAGGGTGAGTGCCATCGACCGGGTATGCCACGGGTAGGAGGGGGCTACCGAGAAATTCTTTTTCATGTATATGTGCCATTTTTCACAGCTTCATGTACGACTACCCTTTGACGACTTTACTATGGGTGTGTTACGGGCATTGAATGTGGCGCCTACTCAGCTTCAT
>Ga0214542_1011373_pt1 | contig 12234 bp, 4 predicted proteins | sample CNSS1metaG_FD_160096 | JGI IMG/M metagenome (GOLD analysis project Ga0214542, IMG submission 160096) | Root nodule microbial communities from cowpea collected in UCLA plant growth center, Los Angeles, California, USA - CNSS1 | ecosystem: Host-associated > Plants > Roots > Nodule | place: USA...
ATATCATAATTTATAGTTTTTCAAAGTATGGTCACTACTAAAAAAACTTATATTTTTTATCCATTTTGTTTTGAAATTTTTTTTTTAGAAAATATTTGCAAATTTTGTTGTGAAAAAAAAAATTTGTAAGAAATTGTTACCAATTTTTTTGCTAAATATTTTGTATAAAACACTTTTTGCAACAAATTTTGTAAAAAATACTTGCAAATTTTATAATTTTGTAGAAAATAATTACCCACGAAAAAATTACCTATCAATTAAGATTTTCAATAAAAATGACAAAAAAAAAATTTCTTGTAAATATTTTTAATAGAATTACAAGAAAATTATCATATAATATAAAAATTTCTAGTATTGGATATACTCACATGAAAATTACACTAATATCACTAAATACACATACACGTTATGTTATATGTTTAATAAGTTGAATAAATAAATATATATATATATATATATATAGATATACAAATATTAATTATACGTACAATACACATATATATTGTGAAAAACAGAATAATAAAAATATAAATTATTAAATTTTAATAAGTAAATTCTAATGATATTTTCTGCTATTTTTTCAGTAGCATTTTTTCACCATCACTATGGTCTGCTATACTAGATGTACAAGTATAATGTTTTTAAACTTAAGAGAATTATATGTGTAATGTAATAATGTAATTTAAAACAAAGGAAAAGGTTGTAGAAAAAAAATCCGGAATGTCAGTCCTGAATGTTAATGTAATTTAAAATTAAAAATTAAAATATATTTTTAGTAATAATGTATTTAATTAATAATTTAGGATGGAAAATAATAAATAAGTCATTGTATTTATGTATTTAAATTTATTAAATTATTAGTAATGAATTAAAATTTATTTAATACAATATTTGAATATGTATTAATTTTTCATGAAGAATTATGTCTTTAGTAAACATATAGTTACATTTATGAATTATTTTAAATACATTGCATTCAATAACTATAATAATGCATATTAAAAATATTATTTATATGTTATATTTAATAATTTCTATAAATACAATATACTCATATGAATATTACAGTAATACATGGAATGCTGACGCATACAACTTGCTTTGCTTGTATATGTTATATATATATATATATATATATATATATATATATATATATATATATATATATATAAAGGTAAAATAAAAGTTTTTTTTTTCAATCTTGATTGAAATATAGTCTTCACTTAAATAAAATGTGTTTTTTTAACAATATTGAAAAAGTGTGATGAAGTTATTGAATCTTGTTAATATATTTTTTATACATGATTGAATAGTCTTATTAAAGACTATTGACAATATTTTAATATTATATATTATAATATCAATCTTATATTTCATAACATTTTATAAATATTGTCAAATTATTGTAACATTATAAAAATATCAAAGTGAATTACACACTATAAAAACTTCCACATATTATTAGAAGATAAAATATCCATACAAAACGAATAATCAGTATTCCATGATGAATAAGAAGGTTGAAGATGTAACTTCCAATCAATGATGAATATTTGTATAGAAATGTAGACTGAATGACCATGGCATGACCAAAATGAGAGTCATAATTATGATCTCCATGCCCATAATCAATAACAACAACGAACCATATCACAGAAATATGTTTTTGAGAAGATTAAAGACTCTTGAAAAAATGAACTTCATAATCAAGAGTTTCACAATTACTGTGAAAGAAAGATGAAAGATATTATATCATACGTTTGTTAATGGACACACACCTTGATTTTCAACCTCTGCTCCCATCAAAGTTTCATTAATGTTGTCTTGAACATCATAGTTGAAGGGAAACATCATATAACTCTCACTTATGTCTCCAAAACTTTCATAAGATGACCATATGTCATTGCCTGTAATTTCACCTGAAGAACTCCCATGTAAAAGTCCTAAATCACCATTATCACAAAGATCTATAAAATTATCTTGAGGCAATATCATCCCAAATGCCAAGTCATTATCATCAATCACATCATTAAAATTTCCAGAAGGTAACACCACATCAGTATCATCCAAATTCAAACTTTCAACACTGACTTGAGACAACCCCTTATTATCAGAATCACTGTTCATTGGACCAGTTTCTTTCGTTGAATCTAATGATGATTGTTGTTGAAAAACTTGTTCATCTATGTTCGCACAAGAATCAATGTCATTCTGCAGAGGAAAAGAAACCAGTGGTGTCGGAGGTTTATAAGTTGATAACTGTTGTTTAGAAATGTCAACTTTTACTCCACCACACTTCAACTTTCCCTCCACATAACAAAGTAAACGAGATATATCGCTAGCATCAAGATCCGATAAAGACTTACCCTCATGTATTTTGTACAAGAAATTTGACATGTCTCTCTCATCGTTCTTCTTCTTCAGTTTCATGACTTGTTTTTCAATCTTTCTGTTCATCTGCTCGATATAAACTTGTGGAGTAACATTTTTTTTTACCCTTTCTGGCAATGGAGCATTCTCAAACTTGTGGAGCAACTCTTTAGCAATATCATGGGATGGCCACACAGTTGGCACGTTGTCCCCTGGACCATAGATGATTGCACATGCATTCACATCACAAAGGGTGGTAATATCTTCCATCTTCTTCAATAAATTTTCTCGAATTTTTCTGTAACGAGCTTTTCTTGCCACAAAATTCTCTATCAGTTTTAGTGTCACTTTCTTTCTCCTTGGCATGCTTTATGGCTTGGACTGGCGATGGTTCTCTCCTCTTTATCAAATGCACCTTTTTTGGCACTAAACTTATATATAGATTACATAACAAATGTTCACTGAATAGGAAAAACAAAAAGAGAGAAAGATGAAAGAATACATGTTAAAACAAAAATGACTAAATTAATCCCAGTCTCTCACGTTTCTGGAAATTGCACGTAACCCTCCATTTTTTAACGGGTTTATAACTATCTCCTTATAGAGATACAATATAACATAATGTTTTCCGTACAAACCAAGGGGTTTTGTGTAATATATGAAAAATGTAGGTGGAGAAATGTTAAAAGAAAAACAATTAAGAGGTTTATTGTAGGTCTTAAAAGGGGATATAGCAAGGCGAGGAAAAATTAAAATGGAAAGCAGAAAAGGAAATGTACTAAAACTAATAAATAAATATTAATAATCAAATTTTAATTATTTGGTAAGTCATAAAGAAATTCTTTAAATGCAAGATGCACCGAATTTTTATCAAGATACATGAAATATCGGATTTTGGCAAAAAATGTAAAACTAATATTAATTTGTCCAAATCACTACTACTGCTACTTTTATCTCTACGTCCGAATTAGTAGCACTAAATGGACACATATTAAGGGCTGTGAAATATCAACTTCGCATGCCATTTATTAAAAATATTGCTCCAATGCTAATCAAGTTTCCTCATCAATATTATCAATCAAATTAGTAAAGTATATCTGAAATTAACCGATATAAAGATATTATTTAATCTCAGAAGTTCCTTCCATTTATCTTTCTATTTGCATTGTTTGATTTCTTAATTAGTAAAATCCATTTCCAAACATTTTTCCTAGATAGTTAGGATTCTGTCACAACCTAATAAACACAGAATAATGGACTTTTTAGATTATATGAAGCCCAATGTATATTTAGTACTATGGAGGCTTCTCCCTGCTCCTCCAATGATTTCTCCTGTACTCCCAAAATTTACTTTAATTCCATCTTTGGCCATGGTTAAAAAATGAGTTACTATTTTTTTTACTGCAGTGCACCCCAAATACCCCCGCGCCTCACCGCACTGCACCCCCAAAAGCAGATTCTCTGCACTCTCTGCACCCCCTGCCCTTGGAATCTTTGACCTTAAGCTTTTTTAAGGTGCAGGGCCTCCATCCTCCACACACTATCCCCCTTCTCCCTCTTCTCCTGACGCCATGCTTTTTTTTTTTGGAAACGGATTGTTTAATCCGTTTCCTTTTTTTTATTTTTTTTTCAAAACGGATTGTGAAATCCGTTTTGGCTTTTTTTTTTTGGAAACGGATTGTGTAATCCGTTTCTTTTTTTTTATTTTTTTTTTAAAAACGGATTGTGAAATCTGTTTGTTTGTTTTTTTGGAAACAGATTATGTAATCCGTTTCCTTTAATTTTTTTTTTCAAAAACGGTTTCCTTTTTTTATTTTAGGTGAAACGGATTGTGGAAGTCGTTTCCCATACTGCTGAAACGGAACCTAGAATCCGTTTTGGCTGTGTTTTTTGGTTTTGGAGTGAAATGTGAAATCGGTTTTATCATTTGATTTACTTCTTTAATTTTTATTTAAATTGTTCTTCAATTTGTGAAATTCAACCTACACTTACTTACAGTTCTTGTTTTGTTTTTGTTTTTACGAGTACAAAAAAAATGGAAGATAAGGGCGAGTATTTCTTATTTAATAATATAATTTGTATTTTATTTTATTATAGCTATGGTTAGGACACGAGAAAATTTATCTAGACGTGGTTCAAATGATACCCGAGAGTTCCACACAAGGTGGTGCACGCACATTTATGGGAAACGGATTACAGAATCCGTTTCATACACTGTGAAACGGATTCTGTAATCCGTTTCTTAAAAAAATTTGCAAATTTTTTTAGGAAACGGATTACAGAATCCGTCTCATACACTGTGAAACGGATTCTGTAATCCGTTTCCTAAAAAAATTTACAAATTTTTTTAAGAAACGGATTACAGAATCCGTTTCACAGTGTATGAGACGGATTATGTAATCCGTTTCCAATAAATTTTGCTTTTTTCGTCGAACGGGTTTTCTAGTTTATGAAACGGAAAACACAAGCAAACAGAAAAAACTCTAAGGGACCACGGAGAAGAGAATGAGAGCAAAAGCACTGGGATGGAGAACAACGAAACGCGAGAAAAATACTAAGAGTGAAGTTTTGGGGGTGCAGGAGGTTGGTGACGCAGTAAATGAAATTTACTGCGTCCCAACGAATTTCACCCACTCACGCGAATGATAAATAAGGGTATAAAGGTCTTTTTTGGGAGTACAGAAGAACTGTTGGAGGTGCAGGGAGAAGGCCCCTAGTACTATTTCATAACGAGCCCAGACGATGTACCTTAATAACTAAAATAATGGGCCTGATATTTTTTTAAGATGTTAAAATATTATTTTTCTTTTTTAACATGTTTGAGATGTCCTATTACTATAATCAAGATGTGGGTAGTTTTCTTCCTTCTTTTAGGAGTACAATCTTCTATTTATGATGAGTTTATGAGGTTCATTTATGTTTTGAAACGTGTTTGGAGGGAGATCTTTCAAAAGTTTTGGTTGGAGTGTATTTCTACTTTAGTTGTCATGGTTTGTTGGATCAACGAGCAGTTTTAGAATCTTAAAAGAATGACGTCAGTGTTTGTATTTTTGTAAACATATAGAGTTTAAAGTTACTCATGTTTTTTTATGAAAGGAATCATTATACTGATAAGTTAGCTAATTTAACTTTGATTCATAGTGAATAATATAAATAGTCTAATATTTTACTTCCATGTATTTATTTAGATTTGTCTTTTCATAATATGTATAATTTGTCTATGTTCTTGAAGTATAATCTTTATCATAAATTTTGTGTGATCCCTCATATTTTTGTATTATTTTATTTTATTTTTCTAATAAATTTGTATGTAATGACAAATGATTAATGAAATTTGAGGTATCAGAATATGTCAAAGTTCATAGCAATAGTTAAAATGACCTTATTTGGTGAATTGAGAATAACAAAAATAGCTTAATTATTTATCAATGAAGTAACATGATCAATCATGTAGAAATAATTATAAATTCTACCGTAATGTTTAGAAAACAAAATAAAATGGTTTTTTGTGACAAAACTTTAAGAAAACGTAATAAAATAAGCTAAAAATTAATATAAGAAAACACAATTCATTTGTATAAGTTTAAATAAATTATAATCCATGAATTTTTTTAAAAATGATTTTCCTTCCTAAATTTCGCATGCTCATATGTGAAATTTAGTTGGGCAGTCAGGAACGATCATTTCAAACTTTCACTTAAAATCAGTGTCAAAAATTGACTTAGTTTGTGTTCCTTTGTACCTGTTCCAGCCTTGCTAGGGTTTTTATTCCAAACTCCACTGCCTCTTTACATTTTTTTTTATAACAAAAAAAATATATTAATTAATGAGCATACACAAGAGTTACTTTCACCTTCTTATTATACAATCATTAATCACATGACATGATCTTTGCATCAACATGTCCCCTTTTATTATGGACTTGAAAATTAACTTGTCAGTAATATCTATATATCAATCACATGATATCATGTTTGGTAACCAAGTGAATAGTTCTAAACTCAAACCACTTATGGCATTATAATTATTATAAATTTGGTAATGGTGTGGATATTTCTTGTGTAGTTTAACTTTATAGGTATTCATGCATGCATTTTTTGAAAGAACTTTACTTAAAAACGGAAAGAAAAAGTTGAACCTATTCACTTTTGCATTATGACCTCATCCGAGTAGCATTATTTGTTTCAAAACGTAGACCAACGAACACCAGAAACCATGGTTAGGGAGGAAAAGGTTTTCAAGGTTACAAATTTGGGTTGTGCTTTTCGTATATGATCACTTTTAGTAGAAAAGGAAACCAAACAATTTCATATTTACCCTTAAAATATTATCCAGGGTAATCTTTTTTCCCTTCTGACGTCTCAAGATAATCTTTGAGTGCAACCAAAGGTTGATGTTAGACCACAACGTAATAAAAGTAGTAAATGATTTCACAATATCGTGTTAAATGCACTTAATTTTTTTTGGATATATTTGTTGAAAACACCGATGAGATCTAAGTTCGACCACATAAGATATTGACACCACTCTCAATCTAAAATTTTAAAACAATAGACTTATGTGTCTTTATCGTTATATAGTGCTCTACCTTCTCATTTCTATCCAATATAGAACTTAGACTTACACTTAGATTCTTAACAATATTAATATTTCTTGTTGTGAAATATATAATTTAATTTAATAATAATAGCTAAACAATAATATATTGCAATAATTAAACATTCTTTTTGTTATAAAGTCAGTTTTCTCACACACCCATTGAGTCAAGGACTAGTTAAAGAATAATTTCACTTGTGGTGCTTGTGATTATCCTTGATTCTTTTTGTATATATGATGAGAAGTGAATATGAAGATTGTACTATATGAAACATGTAGACATTTCACTCACATACAATTAGTAAAATTAATTAGACTTATGTGATTTGCATATAATATTTATATATGACAAACTTTGTTCATCTCATCATCAATCTTATCATGTATTACTATGCTTTTCTCTTCTTTTAAACGTTATACAAAAGTAAAGCACAACCAACATTAAATGTTGCGCAATATAAGATAACATATGTAAAGCAACAAAAACTGTTATACATTCAATACAAGGTATGATTCTAGGGATAGAATCAAAAGAAACAAACCAAAAACAAAATGTCTTACGCATAAGTAGTATAAGTAAATAGTTTTATACAAGCAACATTATCCATTTTGCTTAAACAACAAGAGAGATGAATGGTGTAACCCAACTGTTTTCATCTCCGTATATTAAAATTATTTATTATAGATGGTTGATTAAATAAAAAATTGTGAATGGTGAAAATAATAATATTATTACTTTTTCATATATATAAAAGTTGAAAAGTGAGAAGTACGGGTAGGGACAAATTAAAGGTAGAAACAAAATGTTATATATATTTCCACTTGAAGCGAAAACTTTTAGGAATGGAAGTCTCTTTCTTTCTCCACAACACAATCTGTTTTGGATTTTATTTGAAGAGAAAAAAGAAAGTAAGAAAAGTTGTGTTGGGGTATTGATAGTGGAAGTGTGGTGAATGGTAATCTTTTTAGGAAGTGCAATAGCTGTGGATCACTTCCCACGTGGAATGCAAATGTAACACCAAAATACAAACACTAATCTCTTTTTTCTACGTGCCATTACATTAGATTTCCACTTGGAACTTCATTGTGCTTTTCTCTGACAACACTTCATTTTGATTACGCTTTTCTTTTTTCCGTAATGAAGTGTAGAGCTTAAAAAATGGGTTGGAATCTGTGAGCTGATTTACCACGGATTTAGATCAGGTTGAGTTGAAATTTTTTACAAATTTCAATATGGGTTGACTTTTGATCCGGCTTATCCGGGTTAAACCCGTGATATGTCGAGTTGACACACCAACCTGCAAATAAAAGGATTACACAAGTGTCTTTTACTAAGTTGAGTTTTATATTCAGATCATGTTAGGCTTTCTTTTTAGCATAAATAATTTGTATTTTTTTTATTTTGGATTGTATTAAAATTTATTTATATTTTAATTAGAATTATAATCTAATTTTGACTTAAGAAAATAAAAAAAATTGTATTTTATTTAATTAAGTGAATCTGTAAGCCAACCTGTTTAACCCGCCAACCTGTGGTGGGCTGAACTTGGATTCGAATTTTTTTGACTCGTTAAAAAGTAAACCGAATTGGATTGATTCACTAAATAATCAACTCATAATAAATCAAGTCAAAATGAACTGAATTAGACCAGATTATCCATTTTGACGGTTGTAATACAGTGTTAAGTGTGAATAATACATTATTTACGAGAGTTTAAATACTTACTTTATAATAAATGAAAAGGTTGAGGTTAAGGCGGATTTGGATTCCTCTAATTACTGGATTGATGAATATTCGTTTTTTGTCGTGGGGCACTTGGGATACTGTGATTGGGTGTTGTACTCTATAATTGCCTTTTCATCATAAGTAAAAGATCTACTAGATCTTCCTAAATAATCAAAATATAATAATATATTCATGCAAATGTTCTTGGTTTGGTTCAGTATTGGATTTATTGGATCTAACAACGCAATCACTTCTTTCTCTAAACTTATTGCACACACATCTCTACTTCATCAACTCTTCTTCTCCTATCCACGCCCATTTTTTTTTTATTCCACACTTTTCTTTCCTATTATCATTTTCTCACTTATAAATATTTAAATTTTTAACAATATACATTAAAAGCAGCATCGTTTTAGTGCTTTTGAAATTAAATGATAAAATATGTAATTAGGTTTATTTGTTTTGGACAAATTCAACTTTGAGTGTAGTGATATTATAATAACCCGTACACACTAGCGTTTTGTCTTCTTTTTTTTTGGGTAAAACACTATTTAAACGTTCCAAAAGACGATTACACTAATATGGAAAAGGGGAACAGCATTTTGATCAATTCCACGAGTGTTGTATTTTAATTATGTGCATAACACCCACAAATCCTATCCAAAAGCTATCCAACTCCAGTGATAATCATAAGAACTCATCCAAAATAAATAAATAAAAATCACAAGCATGCATCTTAATTTTCTTAAGCTTTTTCCCATTATTAAATCCCGTATTAAAAGAAAATAAAATTTCTTTCAAACGATGCTTGCAGAAAATTATTAGCAACGACGTGATTGGACTATTTTTTTTTCGTAAAGTGCATTTTATTAGTGATTGAAAGCAGAGCATGCATGGTTGTTTCTGTCCCAGTTTTTGTTTGGTTAGATCTTCTTACATTTTCACGATTGTGTAGATAGGTATTGTGTTGTGATGTAATTTGTTTTTATTTTTATTTTTATTATTATTGGACATTAAGTTCCCGAGGTTTCATCATTGGCTCGTTGGATCTTATCTTCAACTATATATGTACGGTGAATGGATTATTTGAGATTTTATCTTTGATATAATCATTTTTTTTTTCGTGTGATACACAAGTTATTTCTTAATTAAAGGATCAATTCAAAAATAAATAAATAATGATTGGGTTGATGAAATAATTCTTTTGATAATGATTGTTATTTGACAGGTTTAGTTTAGTAGAATATTGATAATGTCTCTCTGTATGTTTTTTTTATTGTAAATTTACAAGAGAAATAGTGAAATAATGAGTCTAAAGAACTGAATCATCTATTTAATGTTAAAATTTTAAATTTAAGTCTAAGTGAATAAAAATTAAAAAAAAGTTAAATATTATACAAGAAAAAAAATTATAAATTTATTATTTTAAAATTTTGGATTAATTCTTTATGTTTTTATATATTATGTTTTGAAGTAATTTTTTGAAAAACTGATCAATGAGGTTCTGCGTATTAAAGGATAAACTCTAAAGAAAATATACATATTCTTCCCTTATATGATTAACCATAATTCTAAGATGTTATTTAAGATATTATATAATTTGTTAATTATAATAATTTTACATTTATATTACGCAATATAAACAATTTCTTTTATTAGCACAAATAAAATCACCCAAAAAAATCTAAAATTTATAAGTGATATATTTTAAATATTCAACATAAATATTTTATTTTATTCAATATATAACAAAATTATAAATCTTACCATAAAATTTTACAAGAATAAATTTACAACTTCCTTAAAATGATATATAAGTATCCCAATTTTTTATTCACACAAAAAGTCTTATTAAATTAAAAATAATAACGCTTAAATTAACTTTTCATTTTTTATAATGATTTCTTACATTTTCTTTTCAAATATGTAGCATAATATCGACTTAATCGAAAACAAGTTAACTATAGAACATGATAAAACCTTGTCTGATTATCATTGTATTTTGTAAATATATTTGAATATCATAGATGTAATGAATCACTCTAAAGTCATATTTCGAATATAGAGGTTAAGATATTTATCTCTCCTCTCGTTTTATAACACTATTCCATTAAGATAAACTAATTAAAGTAATATGAATTTGAATCTGGAACATAAAAGCATAAACAGGATGGTCAAGAAAAAAAAGAAGAAAAGAAAGAGCGTGTAAAATGTAATATGTTGACTTTATATAATAGTTGGGTAAAACTTATGATATTTTTTGTAATGATTAATAAATTGCTTAATCCTTAATATTCGAGAAAGAGAAAAACGACAATAAATTTAAACTAATTTACCATAAAGTTTAGATCGTGTCTAGTTGTTCTTTAATATAATAATATGGGAATGACAATAATGCATCAAGTTATTCTTAAATAAATTTACTCATGATTATATGGTCATTATTCTTTAAGACTAAAAGATTACATGTATTATACATGTTCAGTTAGTTACAAAGTAAAGATAAGGTGAAGTTAATGGAAAATCTCTTATAAAAAAAAATAATAATGACATGTTCTTAAGAGAAGTATTACTTTACAAGTGAAGATAATTACAAATTAATCTTCAAAAAGGAACACTCCTAAGTTTATTTGTGAAGATTGATTTAGGGCCTGTTCGTTTGTGAGGATGGTACTATTAAAATGAATTAGGGAGCGTGGATTGTTGAATTTATTGTATTCCATTGTATGAATTGAAACTGATTAGAGAGCCCATATTTAAGGGATGTGCGGGTTTTTCCATCCACCCTTTTATGAAAAGATTACAGAATAAAGAGGGTTATTTCTCCATTTTGCCCTCGCTTTTGACATGCGCGCACATGACAATATTCGTTTTGCTGAAATGATTCCTGAAAGATTCCTGCACCTCCTGAAAGATTCCCGAATTTATTCTTCTTCTAGCACGATTTAAACTGGTGCACACAGCGAACTGCTCCAAGGCTCTAAGGGCTGTTTGGTTTGGCTGTTTGGTTTTGTGAAGCAGAGATTTTGTGAAGCTCCGACATGTGAGTTATTTGGGGTGTGGTGGTGTGTTGTCTTGCGGGAGGGCGGTTAGCGGGGTGGTGGAGTGAGTGGTATTGGAGGTGGAGTGAGTGGTGTTGGAGTGAGTGGTGATAATGGTTGTGAGGGTGGTGAGGGAGGCACCGGTGCCCTCGCAGCTTGGAGTTTCTGAATGCACCGGTGTGGGCACCGGTGTTGGCAGTGTTGGTGCAGCCTGGGGTGGTGAGCGGATGGCACAAGTGAGGGTGGTGAGTGAGGTGTTCAGTGGCGGTGCGGTGGTGGTGAGGTGTTCTGCTGTGGGTTGGCACCGGTGGCACCGGTGTGGTGTTGTGTTCATGGAGTGATGGCACCGGTTACGTAACCGGTGCCTTGTTTCTAAAAGGGCGACACCGGTTACAACACCGGTGTCGTTGGTTTTTTTTTTTTTTTTTTTTTTTACTTTTTTTTTATTTTTTTTTTTTTTTTTTTTTTTTTTTTTTTATTTTTTTTAATATTTTTTTATTT
>Ga0214542_1011377_pt1 | contig 12228 bp, 9 predicted proteins | sample CNSS1metaG_FD_160096 | JGI IMG/M metagenome (GOLD analysis project Ga0214542, IMG submission 160096) | Root nodule microbial communities from cowpea collected in UCLA plant growth center, Los Angeles, California, USA - CNSS1 | ecosystem: Host-associated > Plants > Roots > Nodule | place: USA...
TAAAAAATATTTAATTGATATATGGAACAATAAAAAAATGGGTATGAGTATGGGTATAAGAAAATACCCGTTACCCGGTGGGGATGGGGATGGGTCAAAAGTTGTATACCCGTTGGGTTTGGGGATGTGGATGAGGATGAATTTTTATTATGGGGATGGGAATGGGATCATGATACCCGTACCCGCCCCGCCCCGTTGGCATCCTAATAATGAGGTTATTAATTAAGATAAAGTTATAATAATCTGATCGAAAGCAGTCAAATTTCAACCTTGTCGTAAACCTAAATATATTGGGTCGTTTTCCACCATTGAAAACGCCCTCATAATGTTAGCATGCAAAAGGGTTGGCAATTTGTTGCGCAATACCATGTGATGGACCACATTACTCCCACTTGCACCCTTTTTCAACCATTTACAAACATCACCATATCCTTCATTATATAACTCTACTCATCATCAAACACAACAATTTCTTTCTTCTCTCTCTCTCTCTCTCATTCTGCAACAATCAATGCTACCAAAATGTTCCCTATAACATATCCAAAATCTCCAAAGGCTATATCCTCTTTCACGTCACATTAAATTAACTGTTCCTCCTATTCTCATCATTTTTCTGTCGCCAAAACTAGCACAAACCACTGTTTCTTACCATGACTGGAAAGCTAACTGAAGTAAGTATGCATATAAATAACTTCCCTTCTCTTCTCCTCTAATTTCTTACCTATATTCTTTACTTACATGAATCTGTTTGTGCATGTTCAATTTCCTTAGTTCATGTTGCCAGCATTAGTGGCTAATAAGATACTCAACAAGCGAGTGGGAAGCAGCAATTTTATAGCAGATTATCCAACTAACACAGAACCCTTATTGGCTCATGTTCACTCGACTCTCAGATCCAGAACAATTCTTAATGATCACAAAGATACACAAAAATACAAGTAAGAATTATAACAGTATAATTAATTCTGTGTGTTCTTATTATATATCCTTCTCACATAAGAAGAATGAAATGCAGTATGTATATCTTTGATAGAGTTCCATATATGTTTCTCACATGATCTTTCTATAATGATTTAAGGATTTTTGTGAGCACATGGAACGTAGGTGGGGTTGCCCCAGATGAAGGAGTGAAGATGGAGGATTTGTTGGAGACATGCAACAACTCGTGTGACATCTATGTACTAGGGTATGAATGAATTGAGGTTGATTTCAGAATTGTTTAGTATATGATGCATGTGATGTGGTGCAACATCCTTAATTGTTTGTTTTCAAGTGTTTAGGTTTCAGGAAATTGTGCCTCTGAAAGCATCCAATGTGTTGGGGTATGAAAAGAGCAAGATGTGTAGCAAGTGGAACTCCATGATCAGAGAAGCCCTGAACAAGAAGACACATATTGATAGGGATTTAAAAGATGAAAAGAAAAAGAGTTGGTGCAATGAAGAAGAAAATGATAATCCAGGTCAGAAAAAGTGTGAAGCCCCACAAGATTTTGAATGTATCATTAGCAAGCAAATGGTTGGTATAATGATATCTGTATGGGCTAAGAGACACCTTCGTCCATTCATTCAACATCCAAGTGTCTCATGTGTCGGATGTGGCATCATGGGCTGCTTAGGGAACAAGGTTACCTAACCTTAATTAATTACCTTAATTGCTTTTGCACTTTGCAGTTTAATTATATGCTCATCATCACTGTCAACATCAATGATATGACTTGCAGGGTTCTGTGTCTGTGAGATTTGTGTTACATGAAACAAGCTTTTGCTTTGTGTGTGGTCACCTAGCGTCTGGGGGGAGAGAAGGGGATGAGAGGCACAGAAACTCTAATGTTTCTGAAATATTTTCAAGGACAAGCTTTCCCAAAGGTCCTTTGCTTGATTTGCCAACAAAGATTCTTGATCATGAGTAAGTAGTAATCAATCAAAACAAGGTTCCAATAACATTAATTGTTAATTAATTACAAACACTCCAACTAATCAACCTCAATAATTGCTTTTTGGTTTTTATTTTAATACTATTTAGGTTCCTTTCCCAACAAATCATGAAAACAAGGTTCCAGTATTGAATAACTTTTTTTTTTTTTAATTTTTTATGGCTGTTAAATTAAAGAATTTGCTACTTAATCGCCAGTTGAAAGCATCGTTGTATGTTTCCAGCTTTTGAATTTGTCCTACTGCCAAAACACCTAGAATATTATTCTTTGTTGGCTATTTTGTTTGTAACTAAAGAAGGACTGTGAGTTAATTAATTAGTGAATAAAACACAAAACATTTGCCCCTATCAGCATCCACAGACATAGAATAAAACACAAAACATTTGACATCTTTACTCGGTATTAAAATAGAATTTACTTTCTGCCGACTTTTAACCATTTAGTTTTAATCACTTTTACTTTGACTTACAAGTTGTATTACTTTAACCACGAGCATGTTGTGCAGCCACACAATACTGCTGGGAGATTTAAACTACAGAATTTCTCTACCAGAAGAAACAACACGATTACTTGTTGAAAATGAAGACTGGGACTCCCTACTAGAACATGATCAGGTGTGTAAATCCATGAATGAAAATACAAATTACACAAACATTAATTAATTAAAGTATATATGAAGGTATATTTTCTAACTTTGATTGAATTAATTAATGAAATTGAAGCTAATGATGGAAGTGATGAGTGGAAAGATGTTAAAAGGATGGCATGAAGGAACAATCAAATTTGCCCCAACCTACAAGTATTGTCCAAATTCTGATCTCTACTATGGATGTTGTTATCACTGCAAAAAAGCAGCAAAGAAACGAGCACCAGCATGGTAAGACATTTTCATGCCTAAATCTTAATTAAAGCTAATTAATTGTTTTTTTGTTAAATTAAAAAAACCATAATATAAAAATATGATGGTATAGGTGTGACAGAATTATATGGCTTGGGAAAGGATTAAAGCAAATTGAGTACGGTCGAAGTGAGTCAAAACTATCAGATCACAGGCCTGTGAGGGCATTGTTTATGGCAGAAGTCAAGGTTTCAGCAGCACTGAAAAGCTTTGAAAGCTTGTTTCTGTCAGAGAGATTCGAACAAATTAAAACTCACTTTCATGAAGTTTCCCTCACTCATGATGCCTTTGTATCTAAAAAGCAACCAAGTTTTCGGTTGTGATCAATAATCATTAGTTAATTATATGTACATCCACACATACATGTTTATGTTTGAAAACTGTAGTTAAAGAAGAAATTGAGAAGGGAAATTAATATAGTTAAAGATGATGTAGCTACTTTTTTTTTAAATTATCCTGCTCAAGATGGAAATATGTCATGCAACATTAAATCTATAATCTATAATCTATAAGCCCACACATTTTCTCGAACCTTCCTCTTTTCAAAACAAGAGTTCCATTCTTAGCAATAAAATTTAACCTATACCTACTTTTCATATGTACAAGTGCTCCTGTTTATATATATAATTTATCTCTATTTTTTTTTCTATTTAAACACCTTTAGAAGTACAAAATACCAGTCTTAAATATATTTTTAATTAACTAAATAAATGGAAGATCGAGAGAAATCTAATTGATTAACTTTTTGGTTCATTCATTTTCAATGTCTATAATTAGTATAATGTAAACTTTCAAAATTCATTATTTCTAAACTATCAATTTTGTAGTATTTTGTTTTTTATCTTGGCTATGGTGGATCATAAAGTTGCTTTTCAATTTTTTTTTTTTTTGTAATAAGAAGTTTGACAATTGTTATGAAATCTCGTTAATTCTTTTATCCTATTTTAAAGGAAATTTTATTAAGATAAGAAAAAGGTTTGTATTTGTAACATCCCAATTTCAGTAGTTTAAAACTAAGAAAAAATAGGGAGTTTCATCATAGTTCCAAAAAAGATAATCCAGTGTACACAATATATTAATACAGTCTTACAAAAGGTATGACTATAAAAAAATATATCACTTATATACTTAAACTAAACTAATAAACTTTGTACTACTGACCACTGCTAAAGCTCCCACTGGAAACCTCCTCTTCAACACTAACACGATGGCTCTTCATCCTCCAGAAGTGCCTTTGACACTGCAACCACATCTGCTCCCACCAAATAAGTGATCATCGCAAAAGGAAGCATACAACACAAGACAGGAACACAAAAAGCAAGGGTAAGCTAATCTGATTAAGGAATCATGCAGTTCAATTATAAACAGAAGTCATGCAATCTTTCTCATTATCACCAGAATCATATAGACCACCACAACACATATACATGACTCTAGACTCAATATCTGGATTATGTAAGCGACATTGGATCTCTTGGTGGCTTGCACCTGTGACGGTTCCCAAACTCTGCAGAGTCTGGACACATGGAGTATTCACCCGATCGTTCCCAGGGTAAGTCCCCTTCACGTCTAGACTGGAGTATTCACCCGATCGTTCCCAGGGTAAGTCCCCTTCACGTCTAGACTGGATCAAGTCCAACGACGAGGACCTCCTGCTACTCCTCACGACATAATCCATTATGCTCTATCTGAGCTTGAATGATTATTGGAGTTTCAGGATACCAACCATTATAGATTCCTTACATCCTTACACACACTACAATTCCACTTGGATTTCCCTTGAACTTCCATTTCAAGCTCATCTTCTCATAATTTGTATTCATCCAATTTAATCATACAATACATCAATGGTAGCATTCCAACCATACAGGGCCTAAGTTGCACAAGGATACATTAAAACCTACATTTCCACCAAAGGAAACAAAATTAGAGCACTACTACTGCAGTAGCTCTCGCTCAGGCTAAAATTCCTAGCCTAGGTGAGAGGTCATCTCGCTCAGGCGAGACACTAACAGTGGCAAAAAGAGAAAACCCAGGCGAACTCTCGCTCAGGCTAGACTGGTTCGCCTAGGCGAGATCGTCTCTCGCTCAGGCGACCCCAACTCGCCTAGGTGAGACTTCGCGCAGGAACAGAGGTGCATCTCCTGGTGTTTTCGCTCAGGCGAGCGTTACTCGCCTAGGCGAAAATACCAGGTCACGAACCTGTTCTCACATGCAGTGGATCAGTTTGCCTCAAGCACAAATCAATTATTCACCAAATCATGCAATTCAAACACTAATTCATCTATCAAACACTTAATTCAAGCTCATCTACGGATTTTCTATTCAAATTAAGAAGAGTGGTTAGCTTCCCTTACCTGTTATCCTGTTTAGACAGCTTTATAAACGTCAACACCTTAAAAATGTCAACACCTCTAACTCTACAGGATGCTCTATTTACACATAGAAACATCACAAGAACGATCACGACATACCGTTATGATCACTGATCAATAGAGACTCATACTGATGATTAAAACGTCGCATGCAAGAGGAAGAGGGCTTGCATGCAACAGAAAACAAAAAAAGACTAAAAAGAGAGCGGAAACTCAACTTACGCGAACGGAGAAACTGATCAGTCCAATTTGAAGAGCTTGCCGAGAGGATCAATCATACAGTCTTGGTTCTTCAATCAGACGACCAGAGAGACACAGAACCTCTAAAGAGAAGTCAGAGACCTCTAGAAAAGTGGTTTCTAGAGAGATGGTGTGTTTTAAAATAATGAAACTCGTTTATAACAATTCTATTTATACTAAAACCTTTTAATATTAAAATAATCGAGTCTCACTATTTTTAAATCACTATCACTTTTAAAATGCCATTTTCTAGGGTCTTACAGTATTAATGCAAAACAACAAGATTTTTACGTCACTGATTTAATGTTTATCTACAAAATATTTTACGTGAAAAACATACAGTAACATTTCTGTAGTTAAAAACAATAATATTTAGGTCAAATATTTTAGAATTCAACATAAATATCAAAATTTATGTCGGAAGAATATGCTTTTAGTCTTACGTAAATTTTGATATAATTTATTGGAAAAAAAATTTTAATCTTCCCTCGTCTATATATGTATGCTCTACTTTGGATTAAGGAGAAAATAAATAAAAATGAGAAATAAAATAAAAAAAGATTAATGTGTTAGTTTGATGGATAAAAATAAGAAAGGAAAAGTAGAAAATAATTCTCCTGGCTTATTTATATGTGAAAAAGTAAAGAGATATAATTTTATGAGTGTGACACATACATAGAAAAAGCGCTATCAAAATTAGTATAATAGTTAAATTTGTGATAAATAATACGTTGTAACTTTATGTTATTCTTATCGATCATTTTATGTATTTATTAGATTAATTTACATCTCTAACTGAAATTCAATTTATATAATTTTTAAAATATGAAATTACGTTCAATTTTTTTTTTGTAAATTATAAAAATTGGAAACTTTGGGACGAGGATAAATTTAATTATTACATTTACTTAAAAATGACGAGACTGGAAGAAGTCATACAAAAAAAATTATATACTCTGCTAAAATTATAATCGAATTTGAAAAGTTATTAGCTTATGTTAAAGGATTTTTTCTTCCAAATCCATACATTATATATATATATATATATATATATATATATATAAACCTATTCTTTTTCGAAATTATAAGATTTCCACTAATTAAACCAAGTGTGTTAGTTTAGAAATATTACACATAAATTCAAAGATTGTTGTAAAAAAACAATAAAGCTTTTGTACATATGTAATTTACTTGCATACTTAAAATCGAATAAGGTGGGGGATTCCAGCTGTATGATGTTAAAATATAAAAGAAAACTAAGCATTAAAAATTGAAAGAAGATAAAGTATAAGCAATAATTGAGGAAGTTAATGACACGAAACTTTTATATTTGATAGGAAGTGGGAACACCATCGATAGTTTTTATTTATGATGAGCAAATGTTAATCTACATCTTCTTAGAGATATCATTTTATAAAGGGATATTATTTACACACAATGAATACAGTGTTTCTCTTTCTTCCTTTCTATTATTTTACTACATTTATGAACAAAATTTCTCTTTTATAAAATGCAAGTTGTGAGAAAAAATAAAATTAGGGTTTATATGGGTATGTTTGTGGCAGATAGTATTGGTTGATGAGGCGTGTAATCTTTGAAGAAAAAAGTAATAAAATAAAAAGTTATTACGTGATTATAATAATAACATAATGCTTCAATCCCATTCGATGGGAAACAGAATCTTAAACCGCCACTAATCCTATTTCTTTTACTTTCAACTTCTTCCTTAAATACTTTACAAAACCGACTTTCCCTTATGCCTCATTTTTTTTATCCTTATTATCTCATCAACTTCTTCATTCAATTCTTTGAATATTTGGCTAAAAAAAAGAAAAAAATCTACGTGTCGATGTCTAATTAGAGGGAACATGCTCACAACAACCATACAGAAACTTTGTCTATGGTTCTTCACATCAACCACAGTTTGCATTAATGGGTTTAAACACTTAATTTGGATACTTGAGTTAACTTTCAGTTATATTTTAAAATTTTATGCTTTAATTTATAAATGTTTTCGTGTTTTAGATCCTATATCTTCGTCTTTTGCTAATTTTTATCACAAAAAGATTGATGAAGAGAATACAGTATAAAAAGCCACTTAAATATATGTTCTAATTACTTTTTTTATTAGCATATGCATATGTTTTTATTATTACTTATTAAAAGAAGTTATTTTGGTTTTTTTCTTTTTACATTTATTAGTTTAGATATATTATCGATTGAGGAATAATATTATGTTAGTATTAATACAAAATTTATTATGTCATGATTCTTTTAGGCCATTAAAGTTTATTATTCTTTTAATAAAAGTTGAAAACACTATGTTTTTTTTTGGTTGATTTTGATTGTTTTCGTCCTAATATATCTATCAACATTTTTTAGCAGGTTAGGTAATAATTTATAAATGTAAAATCTATAAGAAAAGACATATAAGTAATAACAGTTGAATTATAATCATCATATTAAGAAATTTTGAAATTTTACTTTGAAAGATAGCTTGACATATAAGTAGTAAAAAAAGTTATAGATGGTATCCACAACAAAATAAAACGTAAAACATAAATGTTGAAGCACAAAAAATAATATACATTCAAGAGAGATTAGTACAACTATATCTAACTCCAATAAAAAAAGGGTTATGGATAAAAGAGGAAGCATGATACAAATATGAAATCCCCGATGCACAAACTCCTTTCAATGGCCCCTAAAATCACTTTTAAAATGACTCATTTAAGCCACATTAGACCTCTCATAATTTTCATGCTCGGCTTCAAAATTTACTTCCATTATGAGCTTGATTTCATCTTTCAAATGCCTTTCTACCAATTTCTGCAATTCTTCCTCTTTCTGTACAAAAATAATTTAGATTTCTAGTAATATATTCAAAGTAGATAAAATATTAAACTTCTCTTATTTAATGGTTAAATTAACATCAAATTTGATTTAAGTGAAACTTCAAGTAAGAGACTTGCAAGATAAATGCTCTACATATAACTATGTAAAGTATTTATCAAAAACACCCCAATCTTAAACCTTTGTTTGTCCTGAAGCAAAAAGTCTAGAACACAATCACACAAGACTGAATTGGAGCATCCTCAATCTCAACCACTTCTCATTTGCTTCTTCATTTCAAAAGTTTGAACCCAAAAAGTTTCCTAGAACATAATCACACAGTATGGTGCTTTCTCCAATTATCAAAAATAGACTAATGAGCATGGCATAACAATTATTAAGAAAACCAAGAACATTTGTGCGTTCACATGTATAGTGTTTCTCTCGAGCATATATGTGTATTAGGTAAGTGTATCACTCAATCTGCACACATTGAAACAACACAATGCAATTTTGATTTTCATCTCTAAAGAAATAATATCACAGACATCAAGAGATCACAAGGTCTTCAAATGGTTGTAACTTACTGGACTAGAAAGAACATTGGTTCTTCTAGATAATCAAATTAACACCACTTGAGAAGAGGAGAAATTTTTTTTTTTCAAGATTCATTCATCATCTCCACTTTCTCAAGTATAAGAACCACAGTATCCAAATTTTCAAGAATCAGTCATCACCCATTGAGATAAGATTGTCATTTTTCTTTTTCTTTTGCCTTTTTTTTTTTTTTTTTTTTTTTTTTTTTTTTTTTGACTTTGTGTTGAATCTCTCCACCCGGAAGCTTGTTAAAATGAAACCACGTCAATTTTCACTATATCTGACAAATTCCATCCCTTTTAGTAACAAGTTACTTAACCCCAATGATTCACATCATCATGTTTTCCTCTTCTCTAAGGTCTTTGTAGCTCAAGGGAAGAAAAACTCATTTATTGGATCAAGGGGTTTAAACAAGGATAAAGAAGTTGTCAAGGTAGCTTTTTGGCTTAGTGGTTAGAATTCACAACAAAGTGAACAAATTGCCTTGATCATATATATGCTCACATGTGCAACCTATGAACAAATCTTCCTACTGTTTACTGTTCCATCTTCAGGACTTCTAAATGTTCTTTGATAGTGCGAGAGTTAGATGAGTGAGTTGCGGGAGCTTGGGAAGAAGAACCTGTTTTAGTAGATGATTGCTTATCAAATTTTTCATAACAGTGTTGCATGATGTAACTGTGATTAACAGCTTGGGAAGCCATCCTGAGGCACTCAAAACAACACTTGTTAGTACTCACAACATTAAAACAAAGACACCATATATTACCAAAATAAGTGCCTAAGTAATCAAAAGAAATGCATAAGACTCAATCCAACAGCCAAGAACAGCCAAAAGCAAGAAATACAAAAGGCGAATTGGTCTAGACAAAATAACAAACACATTATTGTAGTTTTGTGAAGAATTAATGGAAGAGAATGAGATAGAGATGGAGATTGGAAGGGTCCCCGTGGTTGAGTTTCTCATTCAGTCTGCTGAAGTAACCTCTTTTGCTCTTTCACTCTTTCACATCCTCATCTTTCTCTTATCTAATCCTGTTTCTGTAATTGCAATGGTAGCACCTCCATGTTTCCCCCATTGTTAAGTACTCTGCATTCTCCTTCTTAGCCGATCGCTTCTTTCATTCTCTCCCAACCTTCATACAAGCTGCTGGAGCTTCCTCTTCAAGCTGGCTATTGCGACCTGTCACCGAGAGCACCTTGCAGCTGTTTGCGCTTATTTCCCTGTGGATTTCTACCAAAGTGCCTTCCTTTGTTTCTCCCCTCTTTGTTACCCTTTTTTTCACATCGCACTCACAAATCTCTTTTCATGCAGATACACAATTCTCGACCACTCTCCGTTGCATCTTTCAAGTCCTTGGCTCACACTTTCATCAAGGACCAGCACTTCACTACTCGGAATTTCCTTGAAGCAGTAAGCCACCCAATTCTCTCTTTTACTCACCATTTTCTTCTTTTTTTTTATCCTCTCACTCTTTTTTTTACCTAATTTTTCTGCAGGAGGTCCTCTTCATGCAGGTACGGTCTCAATTGCAGTTCCCGAGACCACAAAAACTTTTGTGTTGCACTTGATATCAGTATTATGAACTGTTGGAGTTCAGCTGATCCTGATATGGTTTGCCACTCCCCCAGGTTTTGAATTTTGAGATTGGTACATCAAATATTGCTTTTTTCTTCCTTGAAGACCTTTGGGTTCAGTTCAAGTGAGTGCCACTCATTTTTATCTCCATACTTGCACTCTGTCGTCTTCTCATTGATTCACGCTTTTGAATGGTTGAGTACAGGGGAGTGGCCAGAGTTGGTGAATTAATTAGCATTGAAGTTTGCATGGATATTATGGATCTTCTCTATGAAAAAGAGGAGATGTCGGTTCATTTTAGGTCCCCTAAGTCCCTTGCTGCGTCAATCTTGGTATATTCCCTACTACTTATTTCAAAATTCCAGGTACTATGAGCTAATAATCTATTGCAAAGTTCTAACATACTCTTGAAGGTTACGTCATACGTAATCACGGTCCCTAGACAGAAATGGGAGTTTCCTCTTCTTGCATGGGGTAAGAAACTGTTTGATTTTCTTTCGACTTTCTAACACGATCATATGAACAAACTTTTTGCACTCATCATGAGCAAGTAACAAAAGGATTTTGTTGTCAGTAAATTTTGTGACCTCATGTAAGGAAGATGATATCACAAGATTGGTGACCAAGATTCTCAAGCATGTTCTTGGCCCTACTTGAGATGAGGTAAGTGGACTTCCAAAGAATGAATCACTTTTAATATCTGGAATCTGGTCCCCCATCAGTGCACTATGCAATTACTATATTTTGTTGAATTTGATAGCTAAAATCGATTGTCTGCATAAAGTGTTCATATTATTATCCAATGAAAATAGTTTAATGAAGGTGATTGAGTATAGTTTATTGAAAATGTGGATTCTTATTCTAACTCCTCTCTTCTGCTTCATTTATCCTAATTATTTACATGTAAGATGATAGTCTTTAATGAAATGATACATGATATTCTTAGCTTGATTGTGTTTTGGATAACTTGTATAATTCTCTGTTGTGTGAATGATACTGTAGTAGGTGGCGGCAAAAGAAATTAGTCATTCAGGATTGCAGAAGAGTTTGAGGATAAATATGTAGCAATATCAAAGAAGAACATTCAAAATCCAAAACATGAAGAGATAGTACTCTTCCATTCGCCAGTGAGTAATGGAAGACATTGTGCTACATGTGACCAGCTATTAAGCTTCAATTACTTGCAAGTGGGTTCTGTCTTTCTTTTTACTTGGTGCTATCTTTTCTCAGAATCACCCTCATTCATTCATCAGTTACCTAAAGAGAAACCCATGATACAAATTTTTCATAAGCTATCAAGTAAATGGTGAAGACTTTTTAAAACTTTTTAAATACAAGTACTAAAAGGGACAATAGGGATTAAAATGAGAAGGATGTTATTTCTATAAAACTTTTTAAATACGTTTCACTATTCAGGCCTGAACCCATATGTTACAATACATAAATGGCCATTTGTTTCTGCACCACCAAAGTTTCCATGTACACACCCGTAGGATGGTGAAAGACCAAACTACCCCCTTCCACCATCCCTTGCCTTTTGTTGTGTCATAGATTAACTGAAGAAAGTGTTCTATCATTTTTTATTTTTGATTGTGCAAAATAAGCTTTCACATCACATCCTGAAGTCTAAAAACAATTTTCGGATTGTACAAGTAAAATATTCTCAAATTGTATAATCTGAAAGTAAAAAAAAAAACTTTTAGATCGTATAATTCAAAAGTAAAAGATAACTTTGTAATTAAAAAAAAAAAAAAACAAAAAAATAATATCTAAA
>Ga0214542_1011384_pt1 | contig 12215 bp, 9 predicted proteins | sample CNSS1metaG_FD_160096 | JGI IMG/M metagenome (GOLD analysis project Ga0214542, IMG submission 160096) | Root nodule microbial communities from cowpea collected in UCLA plant growth center, Los Angeles, California, USA - CNSS1 | ecosystem: Host-associated > Plants > Roots > Nodule | place: USA...
GATTAGAATTTAGCAAACTTGTGTGAATCTGCCAAACCCCCCCCCCCCTTTGTGTTTTATTGTTGTGTTCATCTGGAAATTTCGCTTTAAATGAAAATATTTGTCGTTGGGAGACGACTTGGTTCACTTTCATATACTATATTTAATATGTTTTAATTTGGTGGGGTACGACCTCTATCAACCACCATACTCAAAGTATTTCACACGTCTAGGAGTATACTATTGAGGTCTATCGTAAGGCTTCTTCTGCTGCTTTCCATCTGAAAAGCTTCCCTTTTGTGTCTTGATAACTCGACTAGGGTCAACCTCAAATTATTCCACTATCTTTGCTTGTTTCACCAAACCTAGAAACTCTTTGATCCTCAATGGAACATTGACCTTCGCTAGCTCATGACTTCGTCCTCTTTCAAACTTTCGGAATCTCCACTGCTCGATCATATTTTAGAAGTAGAACCGAGCCAAATATTCAATCCTCTTCATGTAATCTTGCATAGACATTTTTCCCTACTATAGCGTCATGAATTCTTCCTACTGATCAAACTTAACATTGTTAGAAAAAAATTTCACTAGAAATGTTGCTCTAAAATTGAACCAATTGACCGCTTGATCGAGGTCGTGCGCGACCAAATAGAACAGTTAAATGTAATTTTAGTGTTAACCCAAGGTCATCTCCTAGTGACCAAACCTTTCATTCAAAGTTTGTTTTCCAGATGAAATTCAACACAAGGGGGGTTTGGCAGATTCACAATTTTAACACAAAAATTAATACATAATTGCATAATTGATAAAAACGCATAGATTCTCTTATTCGAATGTAAATCCAACTATCACAAATCACCAAAATTACATACACTGTCCATAAAATCTTGTGAACTTGTAATTAAACCACTAAGCGAGGATTAACACTATTTCATCACATCATCTAATCGTACCCACCGATTAAGCATATGTGAGAGTATCCAGAAACAACACCTAAAATCATTAAGTACGAATTCAAGTCTGTTTCAATGCATGAACGAAAACCCAAACACCAAGCATGCCCAGAATTCGTATCTAATAACAAACCACCGATTAAAATGATGAAGAGCAACATAAATAGTGAAAAATATGCACAAAATCTCAAGATTTCATCACATCATAGAATCAATACTCCAAATTAGTTCTCCATGGAACTCGAGTTATTGCATAAACCAAAATCAAAAGACATCATAAACAAAGCAAAATTGAATTTCAATGTAAATTATCAAACCATAATGTAAAACCCTAACATGGGTGTTGTCTAAATGCACCAAAACGTGAAAAATAGGGTGGCTGCCATCAATGGTTGTTCCAAGATATCCAAAAACGCAAAAAGGAGATTAAAAACGAAAAATGAGTGTGCTGGTTACAAAACCATAAACGCCTCACGTGGTCACATCAATACAGATTCACAAATTTACAAAAATGTCATTCTACACAACAAAATTACAAAAATGCCACTAAGGGCTAAAATGTTGGCCTGATGATGTGGACAGAAAAATTGACATGGCGCAGATGTGGCAATGATGTGGAAATCATGTGGCAACTCTCTCTTGACCTTATGATTAGCATCCAAGCTCAAAAATTTGCTTCACAAAGTATCTAAAAATATTTAGAGACAAAAATTAGACGAATTAATTCCAAATTACTCAAAATTCAAAATAATGGCCCAATGAAGCCCAATTAAGGAAAATGCACTAACAAAAGACAATTAAGCATAAACAAGCATCAAGTATTGGGTAGACCTTGGATAAAATCCATGTTAATCTCTTCCCAATGGGATGAATCAATAAGGAGAGGGGTGTACAAGCCGTGAGGCATAATCTTAACCTTAGCTTGCAAGCATGCAATTCACTTATGAAAATGCCATTGAACTTCCTTTCTCATGTGGGGACAATATAATTTCTCTTAAAGAATGTTTATAGTTTTGTCAACTCGAAAGTGTCACATGAGACCTCCCTCATATGACTCCTTGATAAGCAATTTCTTACGAGAACCTTGAGGCACACACAACTTACCATCTTTAAGCAAGTATCCCTTAGACACACAGTAACACTCATGTGCTTTCTTTTGGCACTTAGCAAATATGGAGGAGAAGAAATCAACTTGTTCATACAACTCTCCCATGTGATCAAAACTAAGAATTTTGAGTTCCAAGTTTTTAAAAGAGGTTATGCCTTCTTGAAAAAGAATTTGCCATAATATTTGTTTTTCCTTTCTTGTATTTGATCACATATGGGAATTGTTCAAAATACTTCATCCAGTTTTTATGCCTCTTGTTCAACTTATGTTGTCCCCTCAAATACTTAACTGACTCATGGTCACTATGAATGAAAAACTCTTTGGAGACTAGATAATCTCTCAAGTTTTAAGAAACCTCACAATGACATACAACTCTTTGTCATCAATGGGATAGTTGAGAGTGGCACCATTGATTTTTTTCACTAAAATATGCAATGGGATACTCTTCTTGCAACAGAATTCCTGCTATGCCCACATGACTTGCATCACATTCTATCAAAAAAAATTATGAAAAGTTTGGAAGAGGCATAATGGGTGCATTGGTGAGCTTTTCCTTGAGTTGCTTGAAATCCAACTTTGGTCTCTCCCGCTCCAACTTCACATCCTTTTTCACCAACTCATTGAGAGGTGAAGCTATATTTGAGAAGTTAGGGACAAATATCCTATAAAAGGAAGCTAACCCATGAAAACTTCTAACTTCATTTTATTGGCCACTCTTGAATGGCTTGAACTTTTGTGAGATCAACATGCACACCATGCTTATTGAATATTAAACCTAGAAAGACAACATTATCTTCACAAAATGTTCACATCTCTTTGTTTGCAAAAGGATGATTGTGTCTTAGAGTGGAGATAACAACCTTCAAATGATCTAAATGCTCATCAAGACTTTTGTTATACACTACGATGTCATCAAAGTAGACTACCACCAAAATTTCCTAATGCAATTCCTAAGGACATGATTCATTAATCTTATGAAGGTGCTAGTTGTATTAGTTAAGCAAAAAGGCATTAATAACAACTCATATAGACCAAACTTGGTCTTAAATATGGTTTTCCACTCATCACCCTCTCTTATTCTTATTTGGTGATAACCACTTTTAAGATCTATTTTGGAAGACATGGTGGACCCATGCAACTAATCTAACATGTCATCAAGCCTTGGAATTGGGTTCTTATATACTTGATTCTTGTACACCTAACAACATGGGCACAACACATTGACTTAGACTCTTTTGCACCCAACCTTTGTCTAAAAAATCTTGAACTTAAGTCTCCATCTCCTTGGTTTCTTGGGGGTTTGACCTATATGTGAGCCTATTTGGTAAGCTTGCCCTAAGAACAAAATCAATTTGATTTTCTATTCCACTAATTGGAGGAAGTCCCTTAGTTAGGGTCTTCTTGAGAGAATACATCATCATATTCTTCTAAAAGTTTTTCCAAATGAGAGAAACTTATATTGGAAGTAATGAATGCAAGTGCTCCTTTACAAAGAAGAGGTATAAAGGTTACTCACAAAGGAGAGTTTTCTTGAACGTTTTCTTAGACAAATGTTTCTCCTTATGAGTGACCTTAGGAGAAGCAACTTTCCCCCTCTTTTTTCTCATCATGTATGCATAAGTTAGGAGCTTGCTCCCCTGGACTTGTGTGCATTCTCTCTTTTATTCTCTCTTCATCACTCATTTTTCTCATTTGTATTTGATCCTCTAACACTTTGAAGGTGCAAAGGAATGATTCACAAACTTTTTATCCTTGTGGTGAATGGTGATTTCATTAGTAAGACCATTGTGTAAAGTTTTCTTGTCAAATTGTCATGGTATCCCTAACAAAATATGGCAAGCTTTCATAGAGACTGTCACAAAGCACTTTATCTTCATAATTCTCTATGATAACTTGATTTCCACTTGTTGGTTCATATTCAAATCCGGTCCTTCATTTAGCCAATGAAGTTTGTAAGGTTTGGGATGGGGTTTGATTGCAAGACCTAACTTTTCCACCAACCTAGTGCTACAAAAATTGCAACATGAGTCACTACCCACAATAAGAGAATATGTTTTGTTTGAAACTTTATATCTTATATGAAAGATGGTCTCTCTTTGGGTTAGAGCTTGTGGACTAGGTTGAATTTTGAGAACTCTTCTCATCATGAGGAGTTTTCCTTTACAAGGGTATGATTTTTCAATTTTTGACCCCTCACTCTCATACTCACTTACGTTTTCTTCTTCTTCTTCTTGGCTACTATATTAATCAACAGCACTTAAGATCATGGTTTTTTTAATGGGACATTGAGATGTAATATGACCCCTACCAAGACACTTGAAACTCTTAATCTCACTTGTGCACATGGATGATGTTGATCCCTCCTTGGATTTCTTCCTTTCTAGTTTTCTAAACGATTCTTTTTTTCTCACTTGTTTTACCTACCTCTTATAGTATTTCTTGATGTTAGAGCTAGAGTAGAGAGTTTTAAAACATTTTCTCAAGAGTTGATACTCCACTTTATGCACATTTGTAACAAATCATTCAAATCTTGGTAGGGTAACAATTTCACTTTATCTCTAATCTGAAGATTGGTACCACTTAGAAACTTATAGATGATTGTTTCTTTTTCCACCCTAATTCCCGCCCTCTTCATGAAAAGTCCCATCTTTAGCCTATACTCCTCTACACTCATGGTTCTTTGTTGGAGCCTTTAGAGTTTGTCAATAGGCTTTCTATGATAGTAGGAGGATATGTGCATTCTTCTCATGCCACTTCTCAAATCATTCCAATATTGGACTTGTGGGAAATTGGAGAGTCTTCTTTCTCTCACTAGGTAAGTCCATCAATACATGGCATTCCCTTGGAAACTTAGGGTTGCTAGGGAGACCTTTATTTCCTTACTCACTTAAGGACACTCAACAACTTGTCCTATCTTCATTTTGCAATCTAGGTATGCCTCTAGATCTTCTTTCCCATGGAAATGAGAAAGGTCTACTCTAATCTCTTTTTGTGCATGCTCTCTTTCATTATCCCTTCTATTCACTCTTGGTGGACGAGTTTGATAGTATTGGTTGACAATTTTACTATCTTATTCATAATGTGTGAGTTGTGTAGGAGTTTTGGAGCGTCTCCTTGATTGGCTCCTAGCTCTCAACCTTTCTTGAATCATTTCCTCTTTTTGCATAGGTATTATTAGATCTTTCTCTAGGATAGAAAGATGAGCATCCCTTTCATTTTTCTATTTTCTTTTAGGATTGCTTCTTGCTTCTGCCAAAGTTTAAGTGATTTTAGTTCTTAGAACAAATGGTTTAAACTTGCTTGGGCCTCTTCACTAGAATCATTTCCAATTTGGTAGGATAGAGCTTGAGACATGCTTACGATTTTCGAAAATATGCATTGTACAAACAAACTTGTATTTCAAAAATCAATTCCTTAAGAGACTTAAGGATGCAAAAGGATTTGAAGTTCACTTCTAGGAAAGGGAAGATAATCATTAAGGATTACATAATATCCAGGCTTTTCCGAACCAAATTTTAACTCAAGCTCTCTTGCACCAAACTTCTCAAATGGAATTAGATTTGATACACAAGTAAACACACAATAAAGTATAAGAAAGAAAGAAAGCAATTAAACTAGTTATGCGACCCTAATGGTAAAGTAGAAGGCACTTGAAACTCTCAAGTCTTTACCAACTACAAGCAATTCAATATTGTATAAGAGGTCCAAGTTAGGAGATGGTATTGAGTACCAAAGACTCCCCCAAGACACCTAACTTGGTCATGATCTAAAAAGGTAAAAACAAGACAATTTTACAACTTAAATGGCAAGACAATCACAATGAAACTTGTTCCTCTCCAAGATGTTTCACACTCTCTTCTTGTCTCCTCTTCAAGGCTTTAAGATCCAAATGGGTCTCCACTCCCTTAGGATGATACTTAAGGGTCGGTTCACCTCCAAAGAGAGCTCCTGCACCAAAAATAAGCCTAAAACCATGAGGAAATCCAAGGAAAAAAACACAAGAAAAGGTCTTAAATGAAACAAGGCTTCACAAAAGGAGTTTTAATTTGGACAAAACCATGAGTAACAAGGAAAGACAACAAAGAGAATAAAGCTTAAGAACAAAGTTTAAGCGCTCAAAAGAAAAACCTAAATAAAGGCACTAGAATGGATGCACAAAAACCAAAATAACTAGAACAGAAGGTGGTGCTTCATGTCTACACAAGCAAGGAGCTAATGGTGCACTATGGATCCTCTTTTAGCATCAAGATTGATAAATATAACTATTGGAAAATGCAATATTCTCATAAAATAGTGAGCAAAAGGCCATAAGAATTTCACACAAAACAAGCTAGTGGCAGTGGTTATAAACACGTGATTTTCAAAAAATTTCTTGGCTCTTTTGGTACTCTTTTTGTAGCCCTTTTCTTTGATTCTTTGTACAAATATTTTTCCCTCTTTTTAATAATAAACCGTGACCACCACAAACCACAAGTTAGAATGTATATATTTCTTTAATAGTTCAAAAATATCAAGAAGCAAAAAAATAGAATAAAACCTATTAGAATAAAAAATAGTGAACGAAAATTCAACAAAACATACGGTAAACTTAAATCTATGAACTTGTTAATGATCTAATGACAAATATGAATTCAAATATGAATACAAATATGCAACGTAAAAGAACTGAAATGGGTGTATATTGTGCAGTTTTGAAAACCAAGTGGAGCAGATATTTTTGTGATTTTTCAAAAGGTTAAACTTGGAAGAAATGAAATATAATAGACTAAACATGACTCTAGAAAACATGTATGAATTTAAAAATAAAAATGACCCAAAAATAAGATATGACCGAATATATATGAAGCATGACTCAACAAAATTAAAAAGCACACAAACACACATGTATTTGGAAGCTGGAAGTGAACAATCTAATGATTCCAAAGAGGAGCGAAAACTATAACCATGAAAACAAATATACATTAACGTGAAAAGCAATAAGACATGTAAGGACTAAGAAACCTTGCTCTTGTAGAACCAAAGCTCTTGATACCAAAGGATTGGCTCCTCCTCAAGCTAGGTTGGGCCAAAGCAAGAATGTGAGTTAATGAGGTGATGGTTAGTGCATAAGCAATGTGGGAAAGAGAAGAAATGTCCCAATTTGAATGATGTTGTGATGGGATGGAGGTGTTTGACGGTTCTCTTGAGAGGTACGACCAACTCTAGAGAAAAGTGGCGGGAGGACACCACATGGGATGCTCAAGCCTTAACTTATGATACAAGTATGATGGCACAAAATTTTGGCAGGATTTCATTGCATATCTCAAAGTTATTTTACAAAGGGGGGACACCTTTATTTATAAGAGAAGATGTATGTAAAATGTGTAGTCACAAAGCCCTAAAATTCCGACCTTGGCTACCAAAGGCACAAAGGTACATGTCGAGAAATATTCTCCATTGAGAGGAGAACATGTGGTCACTACTTGTAGAAAAGCTTCTCCATTCCTTGACTGCCATATGGAAAGCTACTTTTGCAGAAAGCATCTCCATTAGGAAAGTGACACATGGCCAATACCTTTGGAACATACTTTCTATTAAGAGCTTGCCACATGGAAAACATTTTTCAAGTGGGATGCCCTCCACCTTGGCACCAAGTAGGGAACAAAACTTAATCACCCATGATTAGTCTTAAGTTAGGCGCCAATCTTAGGTCAAATCTATGTTGACTTTTGGTTACACAAGTTTTACCAAAAATCCTATACTACTTAGCTCTCAATACAAGGCCTAAAAAGAAATCATACACTACTTGACCTTTATAACAAGGTCCACAAATTCCTACACTATTTGAGATGCTCTATGATGGCCTAAGTGAATAGGAGTTTAGCTTCACCTTGCATAAATGACTATAGCTCTTCTTGAATTTGCTTGATCATGCTTCATATGATTGGACCCTTGGCTAGGGGTTTGCCATCAAGGTTGGAAAGAACTTATTCTCACTATAATCAATTACAATGTGATTGGCAGATAACTAATTCATTCATAATATCACATCAATACTTTGTAGAGGTAGGCATATAGGATTAGCCATGAACTTACACCCCTTTACAACATCTAGACATCTAGAACGGAACACTGATGTCTTGACCAATCCTAAAGCTGGAGTAGAAACAATTAGATCATACTACAACTCCAACACAAGCAAACTCACTCTTTAACACAACTTTTTGCACAAAGGGGTGTTTTAAAGAATCATACAAAACACTCAAACTATTACCAATTATCCAACAACTACCAACTATAAGCTTACTTGAACCAGTTGTCTCTACTCTTGACATGGCATATGTAAGACCTGAGAAAAATTAAATAATTAAATAAATAATTATTTAATATAATTAGGGGATAAGAAATAATTATGACATTTAATGTGAGCAATTATGATGTGGAATAGTATTAGCTCACTTGGTTGAGAGTACTTGGTCATGTTGAGAGGACTTAGGTTCAAGTCTTGTGTATGTCAATTGTGTTAATTTAATTGTTTTATTATTTCAATAATATTTTTATCATGGTGCGTGATATTATATTCCTAGAGGTGTAGGAATTATCACGAAACATTAATTGGTTGAATGGTTGTTCGTTCTTTGATAATTTTATGGTTGTGTACTTGAACCTTGGCTTCTGCACAATAGGTTTCTTTTTGCAAAATTTCCTTTTGGCATGAATGGAAGGTTCAGAAACCCTAGCCGTCAATGTTAGAAACTAGGGTTGAAAAACCATCAGGTTAATGAGAATTGATGGCCATTAACCCTTACATTCGTTTTTTATTTAATTTAATTAAATTAAAGGTGGAAGGGGAGAGGAAAGAGATAGAGTTCTGGAAAATTTGGCAGAGAAAGTGAGAGTGAGAGTGGAGAAGTTGTTGGTGCGTGGAAAATTGGAGAAGAGGGGATTGTTTGGTTGGTAGAGCCTTTCGGAGGCAAACTATAGGAGCGCATTTGGAGTAGGAGAATCCAAGTTAGGGGAGTTCTTTTACGTGTATACATAATTTGTGATGTTTTTGTAGTCTAATGCGTGAATGTGATACCATTGTATAATCAAACTCTCTCTATTTCTACATTTTTGGATCTTAGTGAGATTGGAAAATTCCCAGAAATTTCTTGGAAGCTTTGAAGGCCCACCAGGCAATGCATGAGCATTTAACCATTTCTAGGTTTTTTAGATGAACCGCCTGGCGACAATGGTGACTTCGCCAGGCGACGCGAACCTTGATTCGTTGTTCTGCATTTTTTTATGGATTTTGTGATGTCAAAATTTCTAGTAATGGTTTTGTGCACGATTTGAATGCACAAAATTGTGAGATTGATGTTATTGTTATCTTTGTATGAATCATGGTGATTGAATGGAAAGCATCAACATGAGGGGGTCATGTAGGGTTGTGATTGAATTATCAATTTGATTTTTGTAGTTTACTCAAGATGAAATTACGATCGTATGCTTTTGCTAGAAGTAAATACAAAGATTGTGTGGTTTCATACACTTGATTGACTGAAATGCGAATTAGGGGTTTAGGTTTTTTCACTAGTGCGAGAAAAATATGTGTTTTTCCCCATAATATTATGTGTCCAATGGTAGCAAGAAAGTGCCACCAGGCGATAGACGTGGCATCAACGACAAATGCAGTCTTTGACTGTTTGTGCGCGTTTTGGGTTCCATGATGGTAAGTGAAAATCCTACAAATGATAATTATGCAAAAATGAATTAGTGGTTATATTGAGGGGATCAAAATGGGGTGGAAGGGTAAACCATAGGTTAGATATAACACATGAATTGAAAAGAGCTTTGGGAAACGCTATTTTGGAAAATGAGTTTGTTGTGTGTGCTTTAGGCATTCAGAATGTTACCACATAAGGATTGTGATTGGGATTGGTTTCTATGTTGAATTCATATTGGAATGTTTTTATTGGTAAATTTCAAGACTTGGCATGAGTGTACATGAGTACAAATATGGTTGATTATAAGAGTTGGAGTATATTGTGGGAATTAAAATTGGCTAAACTATACGCAAGATATAAACACTTAAATAAGTAATCTGGATGTTGGTTAGATTGATTATAACTTGTTGTAGGTGCTAAACCAGTAGAGTCAGGTTATTGGTGTGGCGCCTGGCGTACAAGAGTGGTTGCCAGGTGATAGAAGTATCAGGAAAGTCCCTGAAATACGTGGTGCGTGACCGCCAGACGATAGCCTTAAAATAAAGGGTCTTGAATTTGACTAGCGCCTAGCGGTAAGATGTTTCCACCAAACGATCTACGTTGGGAATTCGCCTAGCAGTGCTAAGGCAGCGCCAAGCGATAGCGCATAGGATAGTGGGCTTTTCTTAATTGCATTAGGATGTTTTGTGATGTGGGACATGGACCAAGAGATGCTTGATTGTGTCATGAGCGGGTAGGTTCATGGTCGATGGTGAACATATGATAATATGAGCGGGGAGGTTCATATTATGATACTCTTGTGTAAGGATACGAGTGGGGAGCTTCATATTGTTGACATGCATAGCTTGGATGGTGTGTTACTTGAAGATTTGATGAAGCTTTGATGAAGGAACTTCAAGCCATTGCCTTGGAGCCATGCTTACATTGATGAAGATATAGAGATTTGATGTTATTAATGTTGATCAAGCCTTATATGCATGTCCTCTATATAGATCAATCATGGAGAAAACAAGTTTGAAGATTGTAATTCACTTTGTAAACCATTTAGCATTAATTAGAAGTACAGGGTCTTTGTTGTGTCTTTTAATCTATTGAAATATTTTTCAACAAGTTAAATGGTGTCTTTTAATCTGTTGAATGGATTTTTAACATATTAAAAGGTTAGCTGCTGTAGTCTTAACTATGACTTATTCAATCAATTGATTTATTTTTTAATCGATTGATTTCACTTAAGTGAAATCAACTTGTTGAATTTTGTAACAGTTTGAGTATAAAAGCTATATTTTTCGAAAGAGACGTAGCAAGACCATTTTTTATCGCGAAATCATTCTGGAAACTGTGGAATTCTCTCTCTTTCGTGATCATAGAGATTGTGCTACCACTGTGGTTTGAAGATTGGAAAATGTGGTTGTTGTAGGCAAGGTTGTGCTACCATTGAGGTTTGATCTTTCTCAAGGTGTCTGATGGTTTTCCAGGTCTGCAAGAGTTGTCTTGTTGTGCTGGTTTGATTCTTATGTGATTCAAGAGTCTTTTGTGTGTGTTTTTGCATATTTTGAAAGTGAAAGGGTGTAAACTTTGTAAATCTTTTGAAATAGTGCAAAGTCAGGCTCGAGATGCCTTGACAAATTGGATGTAGCTCAGGTTTGAGTGAACCAGTATAAAAATCTTGTGCATTACTCTTTTATCTAACCTTTCTCTCTTGCATTTTCATTTAAAGTTTAAAGAATTGTGATCTAAACCATCGTTTTGACATTCTTGAGTGTTTTAGCATTATCTGTAGCATTGATCATGTTTGTATAACTTATTGGAACCTGTCTTGACTGATCTTTTACATTGATCTTGCTTTAAATCACGAATCTGCATTTTTTTCCCATATTTTAGTCGACTGTTTTTGTGATTCAATCGATTAATTATATCAATATTGCATCTGTTTAATAAAATCAATCAACTAATTCTATTTTTGATCGGTTAAAAGTGTCCAATCTAGAAGTGTTTGCATCCTTACTTGTTGGTTTGGTTGATTCAACTAAGGACAATTTTAAGCCCTTAAAATTCACCTTATTTTTTAACTAGTCAATTCAACCCCCCTTCTTGGCATTTCAACCATTTCAAAATTTACACATATGTTTTGTGCTCACACTTGAGGGCTACTACGAGCGAGGAGGTTTGTAGCTGTAGATCAAGTGTGTTGGACTACGGGTGGGAGCATCTATAGAGTTGGACTACAAGCGGAGAGGTTAGTAGAGGCAGGACCACAAGCGGGCAGGTTCGTGAAAGCATGTTATATCCTAGGTCCATTGTGAGGCCCTGACTATTATACTAAATAATTATTATTTGATAAAAAGATATGGAATCAATTTTTTTTTTTCATACGATTATCCTTGAGAGAACATTAATAATAACATAACTTCATATTCATATATGTAGTTTGCATCTATGTAATTGTTCATGAAATATTACAAAAATATATATTTGTTAAATATTAAG
>Ga0214542_1011385_pt1 | contig 12215 bp, 9 predicted proteins | sample CNSS1metaG_FD_160096 | JGI IMG/M metagenome (GOLD analysis project Ga0214542, IMG submission 160096) | Root nodule microbial communities from cowpea collected in UCLA plant growth center, Los Angeles, California, USA - CNSS1 | ecosystem: Host-associated > Plants > Roots > Nodule | place: USA...
CGATTCCCACTGGCAACAACCCACCCAGTATGAATGGACGGAGAAGGGTGAGGGGTTGGGGTGCATTGGGCTGTAGTAACCTGACAGCCTCTGGGGCCCGAGGAGGGGTAGCCAGGGATGTTACACTTTACATCGAGACCTTCTGCGAGGCAATGGTCATCGACCTCTTTACATCAAGACCTTCTGTAAAGCAATGGTCATTGATTTTTTGTGTCACATCGAGGCCCTCTGCGAGGTAATGGTCATCGATCTCTTTACATCAAAACCCTCTGCAAGGCAATGGTCATTGATTTCTTATGTCACATCGAGGCCCTCTGCGAGGTAATGGTCAACGATCTCTTTACATCAAGACCCTCTACGAGGCAATGGTCATTGATTTCATATGTCACATCAAGGCCCTCTGCGAGGCAATGGTCATCGATCTCCTTACATCAAGACCCTCTATGAGGCAATGGTCATTGATTTCATATGTCACATCGAGGCCCTCTGCGAGGCAATGGTCATCGATCTCTTTACATCAAGACCCTCTGCGCGGCAATGGTCATTGATTTCTTTGTCAGACTGGAACCCTCTACGTGGTAATGGTCACCAAATCTTTAGATATAGACCCTCTCCTAAGGATTGGTCTAATCTTTTTTTCAAAAAGTCAAAATACAAAAAGAATTTGGTTTTTCGGATTGGGACCCTCTACATGGTAATGGTCGTTGAATCCTTTAGATATAGACCCTCTCCTCAGGATTGGTCTAATCTTTTTTTTCAAAAAGTCAAAATACAAAAAGAATTTGGTTTGTCACATCGTGACCCTCTACATGGTAATGGTCACTGAATCTTTTGGATATAGACCCTCTCCTCGGGATTGGTCTAATCTTTTCTCAAAAAATATAAAAAAAAGAATTCAAATCGAGGCCCTCTAATTGGTAATGGTCACCGAATCTTTTGAATAAACCCTTTCCACGAGATTGGCCTAATTTGGTTCTTTCAAAAAGTAAACAAAAAACAAAAAATTGGTGTGTCGGATGGAGACCCTCTACTTGGTAATGATCTCCTAGTTCTTTTCTTTCAGATACTGACCATCTCCTCTGGAATGGTCAAATTTTTCTTCTTTTGAAATCCGAACGAAATTAGTGTTTTTATCTTTACTTATCTTTTATTACGATTGTCACAACCGAAATCACGATAGGGTGACGAACCAAAAAAACAACAAATTTGTAAAAAAGAGTTTGGAGTCGCCACCATAGTTATTATAGGAAACTATGGAAAACCATAAAAAAGAGCAGGGTCTACGAAAATAGAGAGATTGGGGGTACGAGAGTTAATTACGCGTAGGAAAGGTGTTAGCACCCTACAACGCTCATCCTAAGACGGTAACTTTAATTAAAATACAACAAATTGATGTGGTCTCCTCTAAATATTTATTTTTTAAAAAATAAATAAAATATAAATAAATAAAACAAAATAAAAAATTAATAAATTAATATATTAATAAATTAACAATAATAAAAATAAATAAATAAATAAATAAAGATGACCAAGAAAAACAAAGGAAACAAAAAAGATTTTTTTATTTTTTGGGCCCGACAAGGATTACTCCTTGCTCCTACGTATCTCCATTCATAATGGAGAATCAGGGTCACGTAGTTCTTTATGAAAAAAACTTTTTGAAAACAATTTGTTCAAAGATGTTGATATTACTCTTTTTTAATATTTCAAAATTTTGTATTTTTTTAGTAATCTTATAGAAAAGCGAAGGTATTAAGTACTAAGTCGACGGGAGCGGTCACATGAGCACTTATACATTTTAAAAGTTAAAAGGGTATTTAAATTATTTATTTGTTATTACTTCCTTTAAAAAAACTTTCGAAATAAGACATTGATACCCAACAAAATTTGACTATTTTATATCCACAATTTATGAAAACAATAGGAAAATAAATAAATAAAAGATTAGGAAATAACATTTAGGATTAAACATATTATTTTAATATGAAAAATTTTTACAACCTTTAACATGAAAAAATATGGCACAACATATTCATACAATGTCAAAACATGATATCTCTCACTTATTCATGCAACAATGTTCACAACCCAAAGCAATCAACAAAACCTTAATTATAAAACTAATGAACCCCAAAAAGCATGGCATTAATGTTTTTTTTATATCAAAAGAAATAGTGAAAACATCAAATTCAAACAAGATAAAAAACACATCTAGAGAAAAACTGCATGACACAATAAAAAATTAATTTTGCGAACTTGAACGGGAGATCAGACTTACAATAGTTGCGTTGGAACACTAAGAAGCACGTGGGGGTGGCGATTGATGGTGAGTGGGTTTTTTTTATGTGCGAGGTTAAAAGAGAATGTGTGCTTAGAGTGAGAGAGGGCTCTAAAAATTTTGAGAGAGAAAAAATTAATTTCTTCCTCTTTTTCTGATGAGTTTATATACACAACATTATAAATCTAATGTAATCTCATAATAAAGGTCTGCTTTAATTACAACAAGTTTTAAAAAGCAAGAATTGGTCTTAAAATTATTACAAAATGAGAATCAAATCATATAAAAAACAGAGCACAAAATCAAACGTCATCAGCAAAATTAATTTTAATTAGTAAAAGAGATATTGTTTTGAATTATATTACTACTTTCTCTATCTGGAAAAAATGTGTCATAAAATCAGAGCACAACATCAAACGTGATCAGGACAGATTAATTATAGTTACAAAAACGATATTCTTGAGAAACATACATATTAATATTTTCCTCATCTGGAAAAGGAGGTGTCATAAAAATCAGAGCACAAAATCAGAGTAAATAATTTTAAATATTAGAACATATTCTATTTCTAATTATTAGACTAACTTCTTAATCTGGAGCAGAAACGACAAAACATAGAGTGGGGGTACGAAAATTAAATTTTGGGCTACCATTAGTTGCAAGAAAAATGGTGTGGGTGTATAGAGTATTTTGGGCTAAAATAGAAACAAAGCCTCAAAAGAAAATACATACAATATTAAAACAAAGTTTTTTTCTTTTTATTTATTTATTTATTTATTTATTATTATTATTATCCTGTTATTATTATTATTTAGACAAAGCAAAAAACCAAAGAGAAAACTTATTTATTCTTTTTTTATTTTTTATTTTTTATACCTTTTTTTGAAAAAAACAAATTATTATTATTTATTCTACTATTTATTTAGTCGGACGAAATTGGGTGTTGACAACGATAATATGAAAATTCAAATTTTTATATTATCTAGTAAAATCTAAGTAAAGAGGGGCATCTTTCAACACCCAATTTCGTCCGGGTAAATAAATTTATTTTCAAAAGTAAAAAATAAGGTGAAACAAAATTTTCTTTAAATATTTTCAAACTTTAATTTTAGAAAGAAAAAAAAAATAGAAAAAAAGAGAGAAAAAGAGAGAAAAAAAAGAAGAAAAAAAGGAGGAAGAGCCCAATTTGTTATTAATTATCGCACTCTTTCTCATGAAACCAACAACTCAACCAGCTTTCTACCCTTGTTCCTGGAAGAGAAATTAGTGATATGATTCTAATAATTAGAAGAAATATTTCTTCAAATGGTTATAATCCATATTACTAATTGGGATTGATTTTGTGCTCTGATTTGTTAATGGTTATAATCAATATTACTAATTGGAATTGATTTTGTGCTCTGATTTGTTAATGGTTAGAATTAATATTACTAATTTGGGATTGATTTTGTGCTCTATTTACTATGATTTGATTCCCATAATGTGTTGCTATCATAACCAATTTCTTCCTTATATTGTTCATTACAATTAAGGCTGAGATTGCATTGATATTGCAAGGTGCGAGTATAAATACGCACTCTATCAAGACCGAAGAAAAAATTCTCTACACTTCTCTAATTCTTTCCCATCACCACTCCCACATACACACCTCCTTTCTGATCTCTCTTAATAAATATTGAAGGAGGTAGGAAAAAAAAAAGAAAATATTCTCTACCCTCTCTCTTCCTCTCATTACCACCCACGTAGACACCTCTCATCTTTATCTCTCTTGACAAAAAAAAACACAAAAATATTATAAAAGGAGCCAAGAAAAAAGAAAAGGCATAAGGTACATCATTGTTAGTTTCTTTTTCTTTTAATTTTTTTTAACTTTCATTATTTTGTTTAAATCATAAAAATTATTTTTTTCCTATTTCTTTGGTGTCTGCCCGACCGCTCGTGTTGCATTACACCCATTCTAGACTTTTGTTTTTTCTAAAAAATATATACAAATGATCTAAAAATAAAAAATAGATTTCTTTGTTTACTCCTTTATATCTATTTGGTTGCTCACGTCGCCATGACATCCACAACTACTTTAAAATAGCTTTAAAAAAATATTAAAAATTTATAAATGATTAAAAAAATAAAAAAAATAAAAGATTAGAAAAAAGAATTTATTTCAAGTATCTAGTCGGCTGCTCGCGTCGCGTGACACCAATTTTAAAATAATACTAAAATTTAAATAAAAAGGTTTTCAAAATTATATAACAAATTAAATCATTTTTCAAATAGTTTTCCAAATAATTTTTCATAAAGAACTACGTAACCCTGATTCTCCATTCACATGGAGATACGTAGGAGCGAGGATTAATCCTCGTCGGGCCCACAAAATCAAAAAAATAGTTTTGTTGTTTTTTGTACATTCTTTTATTAATATTTTTGGGGGAAATTAAATATTTTGAAAAACCACATAACCTTTGCACATTTAATTAAAGGTACCGTCTTAGGACGGACGTTGTGGGGTGCTAATACCTTCCCCATGCGTAACTGACTCCCGGACCCAAAATCTGGTTTTTCGTAGACCTTGCTCTTTTTTATGGTTTTTCATAGTTTCCTACAATAACTATGGTGGCGACTCCAAACTCTATTTTTTGCAAATTTTATTTTTTTGGTTCGTCGTCCCGTCGCGATTTCGGTTGCGACAATAAGAAAACCTAGAAACTCTAAAAGAAGGCAAAAAGCCCAAAAACATAAACTAATTTCTAGAAGAAATCCCAAAGTCCAAAAGCATACAAACATAAATTAATTTTTCTAAAAACTATTTTTCAAATGTGCTCATGATCTTCATATTCTTTAAGTTTCCTCCTTCATGGCACATTATAAGCTTCAAGAAGACATGTTTTGATCTTCAACTTTGTTATAGATCCTTTGAATTGCAAATGTTCTTCCTCAAGTTCTTCCTATATATGTTTAGGAGATTGTCCTCTATCATACCCTCTTCTTGAAGAGAATGTGTCCTCAAATTAGTATCACTTGAAGTTTAGGAGATAGTCCTCTATCATACCCTCCTTGCTAAAAAGAATTTGTCCTCAAAGTCATACCATTTGAAGTTTAGGAGAAAGTCCTCTATCAGGATTGATGACTTCTCATGCGTGATTATGTCAACTTTATTCAGCTGAAAGATACAAAATGTCTAAGAAATTTGATCATTAATGTTTATTAGACTAATTGCTAATGGATTGACGAGTTCTCAATGTAAAAGATGACATGATTAAGTTAAGAAAATTATATACTATTTATGGATAGAAATTGTTTAAGAAGTTTGATCAATATTTAAGAAAGGAATAATTACGTCTTATGGGATGAATATAAGGTGACAAATGAAATTGTGGTAATTTGTAGGACTGGAATGTGTAATGATAGTGGATTTAAGTTTGAAGTATGATCGATTAATGTTAATTGTGGTAATGGAATGGACTCTTTGAGGCTGGAAGAAAGAAAATGGGTTAAACTCAAGATAAGTTAAGTATAATTGATTCAATTGAGAAAATTAGTGAGGTTATATATTAAGAATTCTATGGAATAAATTCATATTTTAATCGTATGATATCAAAAATTTTGAAATGGTTAGAGGATAGTTTAAGGTAATGATAATCATTAAAAGTAAGAATAGTGAGAGGATGTAAGTGAAAAGGTTAAAGGTTTAATTTATGGAGTGTTTTCATTTTGATGTATTCATACAAAAGGGAGTAGGCTAGATGCATTGGACATTATCTAAATAGTGTTTTTTGTGATATTTTATATGAGTTTAAATTGTACATTTTGTGTTATGATTGAGATGACATGTAAATGTATGCTTGTGTGATGGTGACTCAATGAAAGAGGGGAAACTCTGTTATTATCCAAAGGGGAGTGTTTTTCGTCCATAAGTGTAACATCCCTAGGGAATATTACTTAAAAATAAATAATAAAAGAAATAAATTCATTAATAGTCATCTCGATAACAATCCCAACGCGGGAAAAACTTAAATTCATTAAAATAGTGCGCCAAAACTCATAATTAAATCCATAAAATGTTACAAGTTTCCAAAATTTCCATTTAAAACATGAAATATAAATGAGCAAGACTCTAGCTCTAATCCCATGCCAGCCCTCACTCCGCCATCTGAATATCCTCAGCACCACCTGTATCAACATCTGCTCCCGTGTAACGAATTACACGATCATCGCCACACACAAACAGAAAGGGTGAGCTGAGAAAATAAAATAACAAGCATATAAAAACAAAAGATAGATCATTTACCCATCTTATTCATTATCTATAATTCTTGGCCAAGACCTTAACCCCAAGACTTATCAGTCTTCAAATCATACAATTTGTTAGCCTTGGACTCGGGAACCTGATGCTCACACGAACCTGCCCGCTCGTGGTCCTGCCCCTACGAACCTCCCCGCTCGTAGTCCTGCTCTACGAACCTCCCCGCTCGTAGTCCTACTCTACGGACCTGTCCGCCCGTAGTCCAACACATGTGATCCACCAGCCCCCGTACCTCCCCGCACGTGGCATCTCTCAACGTGAGCACGGAACATACGAACCTACCTCGCTCGTATCCCCACGTGAGAGTAACTGGATATGAACCTTCCCGTTCATATCCTCACATGTCAAACACCATCCATGAACCTACCCGCTCATGGCACAGCATCTCCCGATCCAAGCAAAGCATCATTGTCAGTTAAAACAACACACCAGAAAGCAAAGAACAACAGCATTTCCGCCTGGCTCGGCCCACACGCCGCCAGGCGAAACTGTTCCAGACCGCCTGGCGGTATTCACTCACCGCCAGGCGTCAGCGTCCTCCCAGACCCACTGTTTTCTCGTCACCGCCTGGCGGAGCACATCGTGCCGCCAGGCGCCCCACGGTGCAGTATTCTCTCACGCTAAGTCTATCGCCTGGCGGTTATCAGTGGGCCGCCAGGCGCCATACCAGAAACACTCTGCAGCTGATTTTGGCACTCGATTTGGTTGGTTCTACAATTCAAATCCCTCTAAGGCCAATTCTCTTTTGGGTCTCAGTACTCAATCCTGATCTATTGCCAATCCCAATATATTTTGGCGTCACTATAGTCCATCTCTATCATTCGCACATTTCAACGAGAGATTTCTTTATACATAATTTATGATGTTAAGTCTTAATTCACCAATGACAGATCCCATTCTCACACCTCCCCTCTTCACAATTACACTCATCCATAAACCCCATATGCTAAATCAACAGTGCATGTATCATCCATCATTCACCCTGTTTCCTACTCCTTTTACCCATCTCACTAGAATTCGTAGTCCCAACTTGTCTACCATTCTTCACAACTAACTCCTCCTCACTATCATTAATCCACCATATCCACTAACCCTTCAGCGTCCGATGCAGTTTCTATCTAACAACACAATGTTCCAGTGGCGTCTTCTTACTCATTACCTTACACCCAAACAATATTCACCTACTCTCCTTTGACCTTGCCTCCTCACAAGCTACCTCTCCTTCCCAACTTCTCACCCATAATTTCCTCCCTTCCACTACACAATATTTTCGCTTATCAAGGTTCTCCTTCTCCCGCAGAAATTCCCAGCATAGCACCCAACCAGAACTGCCACACCTCATCGCCTGGCGGAGTGCACGGAACCGCCAGGCGGCATATCAGCACCAGGCCTCCAGCATACGTTTCTGCACTTCCCATGACCCTATCTCACTCTTCTTCTTCTCCTATAATCACCACACTTACATTTACGTTCTGTTTAACCCCCAATCTTAGCGAAATTATAATCTTCGCATTCCTAAATTCCTGTTACTCCCTAATCAATCACAACAACCCCATATACAAAATTCCAATATGATCACAATCATCCCCAACAATAATTCTAGGGCAATCATCGATCATACAATTATATAAAATCATTTGCGACTCCGCAGTTCACTATATTCAGCCAAATTAGCATAAAAACCATCAACCAGAACGCAACCAAGGTCGCGCCGCCGGGCAGGAACTCATCGCCGCCAGGCGATTCAAACCAAAACAAGAACATTCGACCACCTCTGATGAGCCGCCTGGCGGTAGGGATCAAACCGCCAGGCGGTTTCTGGGAAAAACCCAGAAACCCAATCGAACAGTGCAGAAAAAAGATGGGAGCATGCGGTTTCAATGAGTTATGATACAGTGCAACGTACATGTATTAAAATATCAACGAAACAACTCCCCTTACCTCTTATCCTCGCTCCAAACTCGAATTGGTGAGTGTGCTTTGAAGTAAAAACCTTTTCCTCTCTTGATTTGCACCCGTTACACCGTTCTTCCTCTCCAATTCCTCTCTGCAATGCGTACACACCAGCTGTTCTCCACCCAACGCGCACACTCCTCCTCTTGCTAATTCTCTTCCTTTTCTTTACTCACTACCTCTCTAATTACCCCTTTTTACCATTAAACGAAAACTTAAATAAAATAAAGCTTAATGGTTAATTAAGCCCCCTCACATGCTGCGTCCAGCCCTCTGAATTACCTATTCATTGACTGCTAGGGTTCTCAAACCCCTTCAGATTCATGTTAATGAATTTTGGCAAAAAGAAAAGTAGGTTAGTTCTCAACAAGGTTTGAACCCATATCCATGCACACACCAACCAATGCCAAACCATTAAACCAACACATGTTTCATGATGACTCCTACAACTTTAAGGATTTATCATCATCCCTACGCATTCAATATATAAACACACAAAAACACATAATTTAAATAACACCCAAGTGACACACATAGGACTCGAACCCAAGTCCTCACACACAATAAAGTACTCTCAACCACATGAGTTAACACTTTTCCACGTCATAGTTCTTCACATTTATTACTTTAAATGTTCTCATTACCGTCCTATTTAAATAATTAATTAAATAACTATTTAATTTTCCTGGGTCCTACAATAAGACTCAATGGAAGTAGTGGGAAGGGTAACTCTGCGTAGTAATATCAAAGGTGACCTTTGACCTAGGTAAATCTTAAGGAGAGTGATGGGGGTGGCACTTACGTGTGAGGTGAACTCTGGCCGAAAAAGCTCTCCAAGAAAGTGGTGAGAAGTGGCACCTGTGAGCTTCAACTATAAGACTCAATAAGAGCAGGGGAAGTGAAGCGGTTGGTAAGCTATATGCGAGTTACAAATCAGTCCCTAACATTGAGATCAATAGTGGTTTTCATATATTATGATGATATACTTTAATATATAATGATATGCTATGAACTAATGTTGAGATAATAGACTTTGTAAAATTGAATGATTGTGCGAGATGATCGTTGATAGTTGGATGGTGTGGTTAGACACCAAGGCTATGAAAGGTTGGGTGAGTTGTTACATTACTATTGATGTTAATCATGATGTTTTGTTATGATGATTGATGTTTATGTTAGCTCTTCCTTACATTTTGTGGATGTAATTTCCACTTGCAATGATCATATATGTATGTCTATATATATGGGAATAGATATTGTTGCAAATGTTGATACGGATACATAATAATGAGGAGCTTTGGGTATGCTTCGAAAAAAGAAGTTGTTTTGCATTTGAGTTGGGTTTAGACAAATGTTATTCAAAGTAATGAACACTTTGATTAAATTCTAAATATTTGGATCTTACTCTTAAGTTATTTGAACAAATAAATGATAATTTTAGTTTCAGTTGTTCTTAAATGGTGAATTAGTTTTAGTTCTTCTTAAATCGTGAATCAGAGTAGTCAAATAAAAGTTTTTATCAAATTCATGAATTTTACCTGAGCCAATTTATAATGCCCTCAACATGGTGTTACATCGATCACTTTCATTTTCACTTTTCTTACTTGTTGAGACGTTCATCTCCTAGTTAGACATATCAAAGTGAGACAACCTGGCTCACACGGGTTGGCTCACCACGAGCCGGGTTGAAAATGAGTGAACCTAACCAGACAAACTTTATGGTGAACTAGAAAATTTGCAACTCAGCTCAACCACCACGGGTTGGTGGGTTAAATGGGTTGGCCCACCAACCCACATAAAAATAATTATTTATGTATTTATTTTTAAGTATTCAAATATTTAAATAATTTTTTAAGCAATCCATGAGATGATAATCACAGTAAAATCAAGAACCAATGTTTTCATCATGACCACCAATATATGATGAATTGTTTCCAAGAAAGTGTCCATATAGTTTAAGAAAACATGGTTAATATTACACATTTTTTGTCATACTATTCAACAAAATATAAATTAAAAAATTACACATTTTTGTCATGCTAATTAGAAAAAAAATATTATAAAACATTATAAAGATTAAAGTATCAACGTATATAACTTGAAAATCAAATTAATTAAACATTCAAACAATCCAAATATTATTGAACAACATTCTAGCATTTAAAAATATGAAATTGTGAACCTATATAATTAGGAGTAGTAAATAATTATTTAAAAATAGTAAAAAAATGTTGGTGGGTTAAGTGGGTCAACCCAGCTCGAACCCGTTTAACCTGTGGGTTAAGTGAGTCAAGTTGAGTTCAACCCACTTTTAAAAATACTGAATTTTTCTCAACCCAACCCGGGTCGAACCCGTGGTGAGCCGGGTTGGCCCATGGATTGAAACTCATTTTGACATCTCTACTCCTAGTTAACCACATCGGTGCAGTTTCAATTTGGGTATCTTTCCTCCTTCTGATGTATGTTTTTGTTGGGCAATTATGTTTTCCCTCACCCTTTGTGAGTTAGTTTTGGCTCTCATTCATCGTTAACGATTGACTTCACGATTTAGTGGGTGGTTTCACAATAGCATTATAATCCCCTTTGCTGCAATACTACTATTTTGACCCATGCAAAGGGATTATTTTTCAGACAACTGAATTTTGCTTTTCATAACAATTAGAAGTAAATCAAGAAAATAAAAATAGATATTATATTTTAAAAGGTTAAATATCATTTTGGTCCATCAACTTTTAGTAAAAATTAAAATTAGTTCTTATTTGAAATCTGGCTCAATTTAGTCCTCCAACATTAGAAATATGTGGATTTAGTCATTTTAAACAAATTTTGTTTAGTTTATTTGACATTCAAACGCGTTTCATGAAAACATTTGAGTTGTTTACACTGTTTGACACATTCACTTTAATGTTAGTTGATAAACGTGTTTGAAACGTCAAATAAACTGAACAACATTTGATTAAAAAGACTAAATTCATGTATTTCTAAAAATGAATGATTAAATTGGTCAAAAGTTTCAAAAATGGACTAATTCCAATTTTTACTCAAAGTTAAAGAACCAAAAACATATTTAACCATATTTAAAATAATGTCAAAATAACAAATATTAACTTAACGATGTTCACATTTAATAAGAGATGTTAACTTTTACATAACTGAACTGTAATTTTAAATGAAGTATTATTTTCAGTATTTTAGTATTTAGTTTAGGTTAAAATACCTTTTTGGTCCCAATTTTCGTCAATTTTGTTCAATTGGGTCCTTTTTTGCTAACGCTGTTTAAATCATTAACGGCCATGAGCAGTGACTGCCACGTGTCACTTCGTGGTTTTTTTGAATTTTTTTTATTTTTATTTTTATTTCTTTGAATTTTTTTTGAATCTTTTTCAAAAATTTTTAAATTTTTTTTAAATGTACGCGTGTCAACCCAAGAGTGTGCCACGTGTCACTTCATGTTTTCTTGAATTTAAAATTTTTTTTTTTGAATTTTTTTTAATGTCCACGTGTCAACCCAGTAGCGTGCCACGTGTCAAAGTTAATATTCTAAATTCAATTTGGTTCCTATATTTGTTATTTTTGTTCAATTAGGTCCCAATTTTTGTTAACATTAACCAATTTGGTCCCTCTCCAAATTAAAACCAAATTTAATTTTTATATTAAAATTCACATTTTTTATTAAATATTTTT
>Ga0214542_1011388_pt1 | contig 12213 bp, 12 predicted proteins | sample CNSS1metaG_FD_160096 | JGI IMG/M metagenome (GOLD analysis project Ga0214542, IMG submission 160096) | Root nodule microbial communities from cowpea collected in UCLA plant growth center, Los Angeles, California, USA - CNSS1 | ecosystem: Host-associated > Plants > Roots > Nodule | place: USA...
TATTTATTTTACGCTTAATTATGTTTTGAGTTCATGATAAATTTGGAAACATGCTCGACAACCCAGATGGGTCGGGCAGACCCAACTACGCAACCAGATTGGTTAGACCCGACGACCCACCCGAACTGGACCGACTGCGAAGCCTAGACAGGCTGGGTGGCCCGATGATCTAGAGACCTGACGGCCCATACTGCACGATTGTGCCGTCAAGTTCGTCAATATGGCCCGGTCAAGCCCGTTTAGGTCATTGGCCCAATGCTCCAAACGGGTCTGATGACCCGAACGGGTTTGACTACCTGGACGGGCCCGATGAGTTGAACGAGCCCGACAATCCAGACGGGACCGAATACCCGGATGAGATCGAATACTTGGACGAGGCCGAATACCCAGATGGGGCCGAATACCCGGACGGGTTTAATGACCCGGACGGGCTCGTACACCCAGACGGGCACAAAGACCCGGACGGGTCCGACGACTAAGATGGGCCCGACGACTTGGACACGTTTGACGACCTGGACATACCCGACGACCTAGACAAGCCCGAGACTCGAACGGGCCTGACAACTCGTACATGCCCTTTCAAACCATCGAGTCCGTCTGGACAGTCTGGCCCGTACGAGTCATCGGGCTCGTCTGGATCATTGGGCCCGTCCGGGTCATCGTTCTCGTCCGAGTCATCGGGCCCGTCCGGGTCTTCAAGCCTTTTTGGGTTGTTAGACGTGTCCAAGTCGTCGGGCCCATCCGAGTCGTCGGGCCTGTCCGGGTCCTCGGGCCCATCCTAGTCATTGGACCTGTCTGGGTCTTCGGGCCCGTATGGGTGTATGGCCCAATGATTTGGAAGGGCTCGTCCGGGTCGTCGAGCCTGTCCAGGTCGTCAGGCTCGTTCGGGTTGTCTGGCCCGTCTAGGGCATCAGGCCCGTCCAGATCATCGGATTTGTCTGGATCGTCGGGCCCGTTTGGGTCATCAAACCTATCTGGGTCATCGGGCCCGTTTGGGTCGTCAGGCCCGTCCAGATCATCGGATTCGTCTGGATCGTCGGGCCCGTTTGGGTCGTCAGGCCCGTCCAGATCATCGGATTCGTCTGGATCGTCGGGCCCGTTTGGGTCATCATACCTATCCGGGTCGTCGGGCCCGTCTGGGTCATCGGGCACGTTCGGGTCGTCATGCCCGTCCGGATCGTCTAGAATGTGAGGTTAAGTTAGAAGAATTTTAAATTCCACCTATTTTGAGGGTATTTGAATTTCTACTAATTTAGCTAATTGAAATCCTTCAAAAAAAATGCTTGCATTTGAAATGCTTTTTAATTTCTCTATCCAAACAAAACATTTCATTACAAAGAAATCTAAATTCTTCAAAAAAATGAATTACTTCATTAAAATACTCTATCCAAACACACTCATAGGAAATTTAAAATACTTCACTTCTTTCTATATATATTTAAAATACTTCACTTCTTTCTATATATATTCTCTACATTTCAAAATGATTATTTTTATTTTATTTTATCTGACATTAATATAATATTAATTATTCTTTTCCTAATTTCATCAACATTTTTTATTTATAACGAATAAAAAATTACATTTACTGAGAGGGTAAAAGTAATTTTGTAAAATTATTTCAGTAGGTAATATATTCATTATTACTCTTATAGAAATCAATTCCATTTATTTATTTTTTATAAGAAATGATTGAAAATAAGTTTACCCGTGACTTTAAAGAAAAAATAAAGTATCGAAAGCTTTGTCACTGTATCTATGAAGCCCAGACACGGACATGAACACAAACACAAACATGACACGAACACGAGGAAACGCCTAAACTAAAAAGATGTAGGACATGGACATGACGATATATATATATATATATATATATATATATATATATATATATATATATATATATATATAGATTTACTCAATGGAGAAAGTGTACGGGATCGTTCCTGAAATTGAGCATTATGGTTGCATGGTGGACCTTCTTGGACGTAGGGGACACCTAGAAGAAGCTTTCACGCTTCTGCGCAGCATGCCTATGAAACCAAATGCCATTATATTGGGTACTCTTTTGAATGCTTGTCGGATGCATAATGATGTAGATCTTGTAAGAGCGGTGTGTGAACAACTGTTTAAGTTGGAACCATCAGATGCTGGGAATTACTCCCTTCTGTCAAATATTTATGCTCAGGCAGGAGATTGGATGAATGTGGCCAATGTAAGGTTACAAATGAAGAACACAAGAAGGCAAAAGCCTTCAGGGGCTAGTTTCATAGAGGTAGAGGAAGAAGTTCACGAATTTACTATATTTGATCAGTCACACCCTAAATCTGATGATATATATCAGATGATTGATATATTGGTTGAGGACCTATAGCAGGTTGGATTTGTTCCAATGATACACCAATAGAGGCTAATGAAATCATTGGTTGCATTAGCATGCACAACACAACTGATTTGATGCTTCACGAAATGTATATGATTATTTAGCTGCGCTGAGCACTTTGCTTGTTTGCTAAAAACGAGTATACAAATTGTGTTATTGGTTGCAACCACTGGTTCTGCAACACAGTTGTATACATATGTATACCGGGTGCAATTCTTTGGACTCTCAATATTTTTGTGTGTTTGCTGTTGGCAATAGCACGGAACCAATCCAGCCTCTTTTTTATTAAAATTTACTTGAGCGGGGTTATTTCCAGAGCCACTTGCTATCTTTTTAATATGCACGCTGCTCTACATTTAACATTTGTGTTCTTCTTAGTGTTAAATTCTCTCTCAACCGATGTTTTTTTATTTTTATCCCTGTTAATTTCTCTTGATGGCCAAATGATCTCATGAAGACACTCTGAACAGTTAGTAGCTTGAAACCCCTTTCTTTTTCTGCAGTAAACGTTATTCGATACATTGGTTGTTGATCCTACTAAGTAGACTTTTGATTCTGAATTATTTTTCTTTGGGTAGTGGTATGTTTGGGCTAGCTTATTTCTAGCTTTTTGTTTTCTTTTCCATTAAAGGAAAAAGTTGTGCCAAATAAAAAGGAGTTTCATCATAATTTTGACGAATCCTCGAAAAGCGTCAGCTTAATTTAATAAAAAAATGTGAAGGTTCTTGTGAATTTCAATTTGAGTTTGCCAAATATATACACTTAATTGAGTCATGGTTTCGAGATTCAAAAGATCATGTTAAAAAAAAAGTTTAGTACCGTTAATTTATTGGATACTAATATGTTTTAAATAATCATCTATATTAGGTTATATAAACAAAATTAATCAATCTAGCTCTTTATTTTAATTTCATGTTGGGCCAGTAGGTGGGTAGACTCTGCACATGTTATGTGAGGGTCTGAAAGCAGGAATAATTTTGGTAAGGACAATGATACTTTAACCTACTTTTTTTGACCCACTTTTAACCCACCACTTCAATCACCATTAGATCATCACATCACATCACTAAAAAGATGATCTAATGGTGATTAAAGCAATGGGTTAAAAGTGGGTCAAAAAAAATAGGTTAAAATATCATTTTCCTTTTGGTAATGAGTGAGATATAATGTAGTAGTATAGTATGTGGGATCTTCAAATTTCATCTTACTATATTAGTTAAATCCAATTTAAAGTATACCAACCCTTCTATTAAGAAAGCCTGATGAATAAATGCAAGCATAATTTTCTATAATCATCTTATCATGCAACTGAATTGTTTTGAAAGATAATGTTTTGAATGATAAATCAAGATGTTGGCTATTGCATAATATAAGTTGATTTTGATAGATTTTAAATTATAAAATATGTAGAATGTATTCATATTTGTCTTACCATAAGGTATAATGTATTTATACCATTTTATAAATGATGTAATTTTGATCAGATAATTATATCTTTTATTATTTAAAAATAACGATATAATTTCTTAACTTCAAAAGTAATAATATAATTTCTTCACTCCCTTTCTTATAAAATCATATGTGTTATACACTTTAAAATTATGTTATTTTAATAAAGATGCGGATATACTCACATAATAATATTTTGCATAACACACTCTTTTATTAACACAATTTTTATATATATATATATATATATATATATATATATATATTAATTTTGCATGCATAAATTATGTTGAGTTTGATCTGACAGGCATATCATCTAACTTTGATAGAATTCAATTCAAGTTTGAATAAATACTTTTATTGAAATAACGTAAGTGAATAAAAAATTGGTCTTAAAACGTTTGATCAACGCCTAGTCAAATGATAAACTTTCTCATCATCATCAACATTAATGTTGTCAAATTGATCCATTCCGTGGTCTCGGGTACTTGACTATGATAAGAGATAAATTTCAGTCTAATCCAACACTAATATTCCAGCATCCACAAGTTGTGAACATTTTCAAAGTCGGAAGTTGGTGTAGTAACAAGTTAGTGGCAAAGAATTTGACACATAGCCAAAAAAGGGTTTGATCCATCCAACACTCCCAAATAAAGTTCTGGGGAACCTACGTGTTTGTCAAAGTCTATCCAATGGCCCATACTTGAGATACACCCAACTTAGATTAGATGCCATTTTAAAAAAAATAAAATAAAATAAAAAAGACGCAGATGCCGGACAAAAAAACTCTGTGGTGCACATTAAGCCTCATTCTACATTTATACACATTCCACCAAATTCTCATCACTTCATTTCATTTCACTCTTATCTGTCCAAAAATGGAAGCATGTTTTCTCTCCCACAATTCCTTCGCCATATCCACAGATCAACTCATCCCCACTATCAGAAACGCCTCTCTATCACACTCCAAGCGATCTTCTCAACCTTTCCACTGCAGAAAAGTTAGAACCCCATTTCCCATATCATGTAAGTTCCTCACACTAACATCATGGTCTTAATACAATGTTTTCGATTTTAAAAGCTTGGAATCTGATGACAGGTTGCCACATGTCATCATCATCACCGTTGTATGACGATGAGAAGCCCAGGCTAAGCGGTGATTGGCGATCTTTCCGTGCAAAACTGGTGGCAGGAGAGCAATTGCAAAGGCCGGAGGAGGTTTCTAAGGTGAATGATCTAGACACTGTGGTGGATCATCCTCCACTCGTCACCATTGCCGATAAATGGGCCCACGTAATCCACGAGCCCGAAAAGGGGTGCTTGCTAATTGCCACCGAAAAGCTGGATGGGGTCCACATCTTCGAGCGGACGGTGATCCTTCTACTGTCAACTGGGCCCATAGGGCCATCAGGGATCATCCTGAATAGACCGTCCCTGATGTCCATCAAGGAGACGAGATCAACTGCGTTGGATGTGGTGGGGACGTTTTCCAACAGTCCCTTGTTCTTTGGGGGACCCTTGGAGGAAGGACTGTTTCTATTGAGTCCAAAAGAGGGTGAGGGTGAGGGTGGTGATGACGGGGTGGAGAAGAGTGGGGTGTTTGAGGAAGTGATGAATGGGTTGTATTATGGGTCAAAAGAGAGTGTGGGTTGTGCTGCGGAAATGGTGAAGAGGAATGTGGTTGGGCTTCGGGAGTTTAGGTTCACCGAAACCAGAGGAAAACAGTTCCGTGAGAAGAGAAGAGTGTGGTGGGGTTGTTAATTTTCTCTACTGTGTTGAAGAAATGGAGGAAGAACGAAACGGTGGTCGTTTCGATGTTGTAATACTGGGGGCGTCGGGCTTTACACGCAAATATGTTCTCCGAGAAGCCCTCAAATTCCTAAACACTCCATCCTCGCCGCTCAAGTCCATCGCCATAGCGGGCCGAAGCCCACGAAAGCTTTCCCAGGCCCTGGAATGGGCCTCCCGGCCCAATCCTCAAGATGTGGTTTGTTGGACATGGTTTTAGTGATAGGACTATTGCTGCTTAGGGAAACACAAAACCTGACATGGAGATTGTAACAAGGTAATGGGACCTGAAGTTGGATATCTAACTACACCAATAATTCTCATTCAGTGTGCTCTCATTCTTCTCAGCCAACGCAAGAACCTTCCAAAAGGAGGAGTTTACCCTCCTGGGATTATCTTTGGTCCAACTGATCTTCAGGAAAGACTTCAAGAAAATGGAATATCCTTTAATGTCATCTCAAAAAGCAGTATTTCTTCTTGACTCTTGCTGTTTCATAGAAATGCACTCCTTAAATCTGAACTGTTATACCTACTCATTTACTTTTGTCTAGTGATAGTTCAAACAATGGCATAATAACGTTAAGCAGAATATAAAAACATATGTTTATATTATTTTACTTATTATGTGGTGCAATAGTGGCATAAGGGAATTCATGTTCCCTTTATTCGAATTTGAAATGCCATATTATTACTGTCATGGTTTACTTATTTGTAAAATTCCATCAGCGCCATGGTAGAGAAAGCACGACAGACAACTTCAAATCTAGAAAATCCAGAACTCTTGCCCAGAGTATCAAATTCTTTCTCAGTTCTTTCCCTTCCACCAGGAGTAATAAACATGATGTTATCAAGAATTGAAATCATTTTATGCTCATTTGTGGGTTCTGGATCTTCTGTTAGTATGAAATCCCCAACAATGACCTTTCCCTTTGGTGGCAAAGCTTTGTGACAATTGCTCAAAAGTTCTATGACTTTTTCATCGGACCAGTTATGGGTTATAGCCTGGAACAATGTTAGCCAAGTACAAACACAGACAATAAAAACTGGTTAGTCTTCATCAGACATCTGATAGAAAAAGATCATTGAAGTTTAGGTAATATGTTTACTAACCTTAAGCATGATTGCGTCACCCTGTGGAACACCTTCAAACATATTCCCCCCAACATGCTCAACCCCTAAATGAACTAGCCGTTATAGTTACAGTAAAAGGTGATTAATCAATTTCTTGCCCAGAAATAAATATTTTTATTGATTGATTACCTGGAATGGGTGGTGAGTTTTCAATTACATGTGGGAGGTCAAAATTAATTCCCTTAATTAAAGGGTATTTGGAGATGATCATTTTGAGACACTGTCCAGTTCCACCTCCTACATCAACCAAAGTTGATATGCCCTCGTATCCTGTGTATACTTCAAGTATTTTTTTCATGTGGGTGGTGCAAATGTCATGCATTGCTGTGTTAAATACGTGGTTTATTTCAGGATATTTCCCAAAGTATTCGAACTTGGACATTCCATGAACCTTCTTGAATAGGTCAATCTCAGGATCAATAACCACTTCCTTAAAATTCAGCCTATATTACGACAAAGTCAGCATTTCTAAATCATATTTCTTCTTATTTTAATATGAAAATGTTGCAAAAGCTTTTAGGTCACTCCAATGATAAGATTTATGCTTACATTACGAGTGTTAAATCAACTCATCACAATGATCTTTTAAACCAGAGCATTTTCCATAGCACGCATTCAGAGAATTCAGGATGAGTCTCACTAATTAATCTCACATTTACACAATCCACTCTAATAATGTAATGTCTAAGAACGTAAGTTTTATTTATTTTTATCAGCAGATAATTTATTTTTACCTTAAAATATTATTATTTTCAATCAAGAAGTTAATTTTTCATTCTTGAAATCATCTCTAAGAGTTGACTGTAGTACTCTTAAAACTAAAAATACATTTTTATTCAATTTTTTTACCATTAGAACAATCAATTTGGTAAATTCTTACAAGAATTATTGCTTATATATGCATTGGTTTTCAAAAACTGAGATAATAGTAAAGATTGATTTGTAGTTTTTAAAGGTTAGATTGGTTGACAGAAAACTCATTGATATTGTCAGGTTAATTTATACTTATCTAATATTTTAATAAATTTGTGCTGTTCAATTTATACAAATATATCTTGCAAATGATGATACTAAGACCCATCAAAACACTTATCACACTCCGAATAATGCAGGGTGACACAGAAACGAAGTGTAAGAAGCGAGGTAACCATCCCCATTTTCATCACGCACGAAATATTTACCCGATGCTGACACCCCATAAACTTTCACGCTGCCACCATCTCCGTCGCTGCAAGAAGAAACAGTGAGGAGAGAGTAGCGGATGCGGTCATGAGCTTGTTTTTGGCCATGGAGGAAAGGGATGTGGTCACTTGGAACTCCATGATTGGTGGGTTGGTCCGATATGGGGAATTGGAGTGTGCGTGCAAGCTGTTTGATGAAATGCCTGAAAGGGATATGGTTAGTTGGAACACGATGTTGGATGGGTACACCAAGGCGGGGGAGATGGAGAATGTGTTTGAGCTGTTTGAGAGAATGCCCGAGAGGAATGTTGTTTCATGGTCGACTATCAAGCACATCCCCAGACCCCTATTGGACTTAGTCATTCCAGCCCAAACATAAAGGTAAGTGAACTTAATCCTTCAAGTTCACGGATCACCACCACACACAAAAGAAATCACAGCAGCGGATCCTTCAAACCCAAACACCACAAACACAAGCATATAATTCCAATATTTTAAGAAATAGTAAGCAACCTAGTTCAATCAGCACACACAAGCATAAAATTCGCAGTATTCTCGCTTAAGCTAGGGATCTTTGCCTAGGCTAGTCCATCAGCCTCGCTTAAGCTACTCCACCTCGCCTGAGCGAGTGTGAAATAGTAGCTTCACCACATCATCTCGCTTAGGCGAGCTCTTCTCGCCTGAGCGAGTCATACCTTCACTCAAAAACACACAGACCCTCGCCTGGACGAGGATTCAACGTAAACTGCACATATTTCGTCGCGACCTCGCTTAAGCGAGCTACTCTCGCTTAGGCGAGAGCATCTGTCGCTCAAAACCAAAACTTCTCGCCTGGGCGAGAAGTCGCGCTCAACACGTCCAGGTTTCATCGCGACCTCGCTTATGCGAGCCTCTCTCGCCTGAGCGAGTGAACATATCGCTCAACCCCAAATTTGGTCGCCTGAGTGAAAAGCTCAAACCAAAACCCTGAATGAGCTTCTACAACTCTCGCCTAGGCGAGAGGGACTCGCTTAGGCGAAACTTGTAGAGTTTCGCCTCTGTTCATGCACACAAACCACCAAAACCATGCCAATTTACAATGTAATCATTCTCATTCATTCTATTTCACCAATCTAAACACAAGGCCAATCTTTAAACATGTCTGAATCCCTAAAACTAAGGTTTGGCCAAAAACCACAACAACAGTACCAAAACCCTCATCCAATTCATATAAAACACCCAAAAGGGCTTTGTACCCAACATTCAATCCACCAATTCTCAATCACAGTGCAAATAATACCAAAATCATACCACATAGAATCCAATTGAAGGAAAAAACGCAGAAACACAAGTAAGATTCGAATACACATAAATTCAGCACCCCTAACCTAGAATTCTTGATTCAAATTGAGAAGGATGAAGGTTCCTTGGTTCACCAATGCTTTTGCTTCAGCCCCTTGCACACACAAAACTCCCTAATTTCGTTCTCCTCTCAAAACCAGTTCACAACACTGCCAAAACCCTTTCTTTTCCCCTAAAATAGCCTTTTATATGAGTCTTACCTTTTATATGAGTCTTAATTATGGGCTTAAGTGCTAAAATGAAAAATGAGACTAATGGTGTTTTTAATTTCCAATTAAGGGTAATTACTTAGTGGTTTAATACTGTTTTTCTAGCCCTTTGGCCGCTCCTCATTCTAGTTTTACCTTTGCCCTTTCACCTCTCCAAGCTAGAATTAGCAAAAATAAAACCTACTTTATGTCCATCAAGGTTTGGACCCGTGACTCTCCACTCTTAAGGACAAAATACAACCATTATGCCAATTCAGATTTAGTGATAACTATTATAATCCTATGATTATAATATCACTCACCAGTCACAAATATATTAACAAAATACTAATAAATCAAATAACACACAAAAGACATACATAGAACTTAAACCCAAATCCTCTCACACAATTAAGTACTCTCAACCATTTGAGCTAGCACTTTTCCACATCATACCAATTAACCTTTACTGTCATAAAAGCCGCATTCTCCCGCATTTATTAATTAATTAATTATTTAATTAATTAATTTCCACGGGTCTTACAGTGCCCACATGGTTTTCTCACCAGAGATTACTGGAAGAGAAGCTCTGCTACCTCCACAAGTGCACCAACCTCAACCATGTCAACCAAATCCTTGCCCAAATTCTCAAAGCTAATCTCCACCGTGACCTCTTTGTCGCTCCCAAATTCATCGCTGCCTTCTCCATCTGCCGCCACCTCACTGCCGCCATCAACGTCTTCAACCAGCTCCTCCACCCCAACGTTCACCTCTACAACTGCATCATCAGAGCTCACGCCAACAACCATTCACACCCCTCTTTACCCTTCAACGCTTTCCTCCAAATGCAGAAAAACAGTCTATTCCCTGATAACTTCACCTACCATTCTCTCGTTAAGGCTTGTATCGACTCTTCCTCGCTCCCCTTGGTCTGAATGATTCATGCCCATATTGAAAAATTCGGTCTTTACAGCATATTTTCGTGCCCAATTCACTCATTGATTCGTACTCCAGGTGTGGGAGTTCCGGAATGATGTGGCCATGAGCTTGTTTTTGGCCATGGAGGAAAGGGATGTGGTCACTTGGAACTCCATGATTGGTGGGTTGGTCCGATGTGGGGAATTGGAGTGTGCATGCAAGTTGTTTGATGAAATGCCTGAAAGGGATATGGTTATTTGGAACACGATCTTGGATGGGTACACCAAGTCGGGTGAGATGGAGAAGGCGTTTGAGGTGCTTGAGAGAATGCCCGAGAGGAATGTTGTTTCATGGTCGACTATGATTTGTGGGTATAGTAAGGTTGGTGACATAGACATGGATAGGGTTCTGCTTGATAGGTGTCCGGGGAAGAATGTGGTGCTTTGGATGACGATAGTAACAGGGTATGCAGAGAAGGGGAGTGCGAGGGAGGCGACAGAGTTATATGGGAAAATGGAGGAGGCTGGGTTGAGGCCTGATGATGGGTTTTTGTTTAGTATTTTGGCGGCTTGTGCTGAATATGGAATGCTTGAGTTAGGGAGGAGAATTCACACGTCTGTGAAGAAGTGGAGGTTTAGATGTAGCAGTAAGGTGTTGAATACGTTTATTGATATGTACACCAAGTGTAGTTGTTTGGATGCTGCATCTGAAGTATTTATTGGAATGATGGTGAAGAGAGATGTGGTGTCTTGGAATTCCATGATCCAGGGGTTTGCCATGCACGGACATGGCAAGAAAGCGCTTGAGCTTTTCTCTAGAATGGTAGACGAAAGTTTTGAGCCAGATAGGTGTACATTTATTGGCCTCTTGTGTGCTTGCACCCATGCAGGACTTGTTAACGAAGGGCGCAAATGCTTTTACTCAATGGAGAAAGTGTACAAGATCGTTTCTGAAATTGAGCATTATGGTTGCATGGTGGACCTTCTTGGACGTGGGGGACACCTAGAAGAAGCTTTCACGCTTCTGCGCAGCATGCCTATGAAACCAAATGCCATTATATTGGGTACTCTTTTGAATGCTTGTCGGATGCATAATGATGTAGATCTTGCAAGAGCGGTGTGTGAACAACTGTTTAAGTTGGAGCCATCAGATGCTGGGAATTACTCCCTTCTGTCAAATATTTATGCTCAAGCAGGAGATTGGATGAATATGGCCAATGTAAGGTTACAAATGAAGAACACAGGAAGGCAAAAGCCTTCAGGGGCTAGTTTCATAGAGGTAGAGGAAGAAGTGCACGAATTTACTGTATTTGATCAGTCACACCCTAAATCTGATGATATATATTGGATGATTGATAGATTGGTTGAGGACCTCCAACAGGTTGGATTTGTTCCAAAGATACACCAATAGAGGCTAATGAAATCATTGGTTGCATTAGCGTGCACAACACAACTGATTTGATGCTTCAAGAAATGTATATGATTATTTAGCTGCGCTCAGCACTTTGCTTGTTTGCCAAAAACGAGTATACAAATCGTGTTATTGGTTGCAACACAGGCCAATTATTTGTGTACTTTTGAGACATAGAGGTCGCTTGTGGGTTATTATGATTTTCGTTTTTTCATTTCTTGTTATTCATATCTACTTTTCTTCATTTCTCTGATATAACTTAGATGTTCATGAAAGTGAATGACACTATTATTACCAATTTTCTCATATGTTTACTATGAAGATTAATCAGGAATTCTTGTTCGATCTTGTTTCCTATCCCACTATCAATGTTGACAAATGATAGTTGTAGAGGCTGTTGTTTGTACCTATCATTATACTTGTT
>Ga0214542_1011392_pt1 | contig 12207 bp, 4 predicted proteins | sample CNSS1metaG_FD_160096 | JGI IMG/M metagenome (GOLD analysis project Ga0214542, IMG submission 160096) | Root nodule microbial communities from cowpea collected in UCLA plant growth center, Los Angeles, California, USA - CNSS1 | ecosystem: Host-associated > Plants > Roots > Nodule | place: USA...
GCTTTCAGTGTATTCTGACTCTATTGTTCTGCCTCTCTCTTTATTTTATAGCCTCCTCTCCACTAGGTTAAGTGAGACATGGGCTTCTCAAATTTTGGGCCTTTTCTCCACATAGGAAGGGAGCCCAGTTTTCCATATTTTATTTTGCTTTCCATTTAATTGCATAAGGTGAAAGTGTTGAAAGCTAACTCTAGAATTACTATGATGCACTACAATCACTCTAACCCATTTATCACACATATCCTAGACAATTTGAGTTATTTTGCATACAAAGAAAAGATGGTTGATCTCTCCTCATTCTCTGTACAATCACTCACAAACAATATTTACTAGCTAAACACCCTTACGTGCTAGCTTTTGCTTAGTTGACAGCTTGTCCAACAATACCCTCCATCCTATAATTTGTGCTTTAGAGACAACCTTCACACTCCAAAAGGATTTGAATAAACTAGTATCTTCCCCACCTAAATTGCCTAACAATATGTTATATTTTCAAATCTAGTTGTAAATGACCCTCCTTCTTCCTTCGTCCACACCCAAAAATCCACCCAATCTCTTTTGAATTTTTGCCCAGCTATAAGTTGCAAGTTAAGTTCAAATCTCAAATATTGTGCTCTCGTCCCCCCAACTCCTCTACAAATCTTCCTTTATAGTTGGAGATTGCATACATTCTAGGGAACAAAGATGATCCTCCTACACATTTATCTTCTCAAAACAAGACTTTATTCCCTTCTCCTACTCTCCACTCTAAACATTTATCAAATCAAGTACCTAGTTGACTATTTCCACAAACAGAGCGTAGGTCACACCACCAATCTAGAACCTCTTTCCGCTTACCCTGTTTTTCCACAACTAATCTCCATTTCCATTTTTCTAAAAGGGCTTTGTTAAAATTTTCAATATCTCTAATTCCCAGGCCCCCTTCTTCCTTAGTTTTACATAAAGTTTCTCATTTTATCCATGCTATCTTCTTATCCAAAGGTTTCCAGCCCAAAGAAAGTCCCTTTGTACTTTAGTGAGCTTTGTCTATATACGTTTTGGAACTCTGAAGAAAGACAAGTAATATAGGGGAAGTGTAGAAATCACAGATTTTATAAGACAAACCTCACCTGGAAAAGATAACAATCTACCTTTCCAACTAGTTAACTTATTCCTCAATTTTTCTAGCAAATCATTCAAGAAGTGTTTTTTTTTTCTTCTTTTGATTCCACTTATTGGAAGATCCAAATAATTAAGATCCTAGAAAAAAGTTTTTTCTTCTCTTGACTTCAACCCCAACCCACCTATCTTACTTTTGTAGAAGTTAACCCTAAGTCCAAATACCATTTCAAAGCATCTTTTATAACTCATATGTTATCTACAATATGGTCACATAAAAATAGAGTATTATCTGCAAATTTTAGTAAAGCCAACCTCAACATCCTTATTTTCTACTCTCACTCCTTGATACAAGTTTTTCTTACACTACAAAAAAAAATATTTAATAGAGGTTATTTTGCAGAGGTTACGAAAACCTCCATAAATAAACATAACTTAAGGTAGTTTTGATAGGTTCTGTAAAAAGCTAATAATAGAAAATAATAGCAGGGGTTTTAATGTTTTTCTTTAGAGGTTTATGACCTCCTCCATTGCTTATACTACATCTTTCACGTTTCACTCTTTCCCTCACTTTTTTCAGCTTTCCCTCCCAGACTTTTACTGTTTTTTTCTCTCTGAATTTCAAGTTCTTCTTCTTCTCGACAATTAGAACACAACTCCTAAATAAAACTTATAGATGTTCTTCTAATCCGCATAACAAATGCATCAACTTCCTCCTTTACCTCTCATTACGCTCAAACGCCAACAGGATTCCAGCGAGGCTCGTCCACCATCAACATTGACAGAACCGCCATGCATTAGTTGTTGGCCATTCCTCCACTGCACACCACCTCCTTCTGCGCCTCACCTAGGGTTCGAACTGCAATGTGCTTGCCCCTGCTGGGATTCACTCTCGTGCTTCTCCACTCTTCGTTGGTAGATTTCGCTCTTCGCCACTACTCGGCTCTCGCATCAAATTAGGAATTGCAGTGAAGTTGGTACTTTTGAACTTAACCTATCTTTGATAATTTGAAAAATCACATGTGTTTCATTTTGGTTCCTATAGAAGATATGTATTTGGTTTGCTCTATTTCCCTTCATTCAGCCTGTGCGAAGGTTCTCTAGTATTGTGTTTGTATTTGGTTGGGGGAGTGTAATTGTTTTGTTCTAGTAGATTCTTGAACAAATTGATATACTATCTACTATTGTAATGGCTGAAGGGAATATAGCGAAGTGCAAAAGGTGGCTCGAAGACTAGGAGGTGCATAATTCTAATAACTTCTTTCTATGAATTTTAGTTACGTAAGTTAGTAATTGGTTTTAGTATTGAAATGAGTTTGCTCACATGTTTCAACTATGCGAGGTTAAGGTGCGCTTGAATCTCAAAGAAATGGTCATTGAAAAGCGCAAGTTCGTGAAATAGTCGTCCCTTAATAGTTATTATTACATGGTGATGAAGGCCAGATTGCAATAAATAAGTGTTATTAGTCATCTGTGTGTTTTCTGTTCTGTCTTTGACAATGAAGTTAAAGCCAAATTTAAAAGATTGGAGTCCAATGGACCTTTTAAATAAAGATTCAGTCCCAGATTTGTAATAAGATGATTGACACAGCACAAAATTTGACCACCACTCTTAATTAGACATTGATGCTTTTTCAAGTTTTCCTTTTTTAGTCCATTCAGTTTTTATTTTTATTTTTTTAATTTGGCTTCGTTGAATCTTCTTGTTACAGAATACTTGTTTGATCTATTGTAAATGAAGCATATTAATGTTGTTGATGCAACTATAATGACTTTTTTGAATTGTTTGATTATGTTGGATTTCATGCTAATTCTAATGTTGATCATAGCAGGGTGCAAATATGACTGCATGTAGTTTGATCAAGAATCCATGTGGAACAATTGCAAGCAGATTTGATTGCTCCCAATTGAAGACTTACTCGAAACCTGCTAAATCAACACACATGCAACCTATTGTTACCAAGTTAAAGAGAAAGAAACACTTTAAGTTCAAGTAATGCCACATGCACTTACCAGTTGGATTGGAGCTGAATAAAGGAGTTTGAAGGGCCAATTTACCTACTAATTAAGTTACCATTAGGATTAATTAGTTGGTAGTTAAGTTGAAACATGTGTAATCATTTAGTTTTTAGATTTCTCATATTGTTTCCATGATTCTATGCACGTTTCAAGTCTTCTATGGGCTAGTTCCCAAATTCTCAAAACTTTGTAATGTTGTTTTCATATTTCTTTAATACAAGTTGGATGTTTCTTTCAAATTCTTCTTTCTTTCTTTGTTCATGAATTGTTCTAGTAATTCTAATATTTGATTTGTTGTTTTTGGCAATTTTGTGTTCACTAAAAATAGTTGGAAATAAAGGAGGTTTCAAACCTCCACAAAATAATAGTCAACAATAGAAGAGGTTAAAACCCTCCACAAAACAACCTTTGCAATATAACTCGGATACCAGGAGTCGTCCAAAACCTCCGTAAATAGTTTGGGGCGACTCTAACTACGGAGGTTTAGAAAACCTCCACAAATTAATTTGTAGAGGGTGAAAACCTCTACAAATTGAAAAAAAAAAACCTTCACTAATTATCAGTTTTTTTTAGTGTTAGTTGCTTGTCTCATCATCCTAGTTAGCCCATCAATAACTATAAAGATAAAAAATGGAGTCATTGACTACTAGAATACAATTTAAACTTACTATTTTTTCATTGAAAAGACATTGTTAAACTTAGGTTAAAATACTTCGTTGGTCATCGTATTTTTATTAGTCTCAATTAGGTCCACATTTTTGTAAATTAGTATCAATTAAGTCATTTCCGTTAGTATAGAACTAACGCCGTTAAGTAGGTGCCACGTGTCAGCTCATCATTTTTTTGAATTTTTTTTTAAAATTTTTAAATTTTTTTTTATTTCAATTTTTTTTTAAAATATTTATGCCACGTGTCACATTTGTAGTGTGCCACGTGTCAATCTAATATGGTGACACATGTCAAATTATTGTATGAATCTCAATTTGGTCCTCATATTTTTTAATTTGATTTGATTTCAGTCCCAAATTTAAAAAAAAAAAATTAATTTCATGTGCTCCAAATTTAAACAAAATTTAATTTTTATATAAATGTAAGAATGATACTTTTATTACAAGTGATATTTCTTATACATATTTTTAACAATATTTAATTTATTTACATTTATATTTTAAATTAAACTTTATTTAAATTTTATTTTAAAATTATAAATATATAGATTAATAAATTTATATTTGAAATATTTGTATAACATTCTATATCAACAATATTTTAGAGTTGGCTTAAAAATAATTTTATAAATTCAAATGTAAAATTTTAAAACAATTTTATAACAAATTAAAATAAATATATTTAAAATTTTAATATTGAATACAATTAATATTATTAAAATATTTAATAAAAATAATCATAACATTATATAAAAGTAAAGTTTAGTCTAAATTTGGAGAGTCTGAAATTGAAAATTTCAAAAAAAAATTGGGACTCAAATCAAATCAAATTAACAAATATGAGAATCAAATTGAGATTCATATAATAATTTGACACGTGTCACCATATTAGATTGAAATGTGATGCACTACAGACGTGATACGTGGCATAAATATTTTTTAAAAAAATTTTAAAAAATAAAAATTAAAGAAAAATTCAAAATTCAAAAAGAATTCAAAAAAAATTCAAAAAAATTCAAAAAAAAATTCAAAAAAAGAGGAACTGACACGTGATACCTACTTAATGTTGTTAGTTTTATACTAACAGAAATGACCTAATTGATACTAATTTACAAAAATGTGGACCTAATTGAATCTAATAAAAATACGAAGACCAAATTGAGATTTTGGTACAAAAACGAGAATCAACTGAGTATTTTAACCAAAAAAATACTATTTTACTATTTTATTTTAATTAAAAAATAAAAAATTAATTTATTTTAAGGAAAGTTCGTCAAATTTATAAAAAAAATATTTATCATAACATAATTTTCCAATTATTTTTGCAACAAGATAATAAGCTTTTTGATATCAAACCCGACACATCGATTTCATACTAAGACCAAGAGAATCTCGTTGTCCATTTAATGTCGCTGAAACGAAGTCTCACAACAACCTATAATTTGGCTTCACTTGGATTCTATTTACTGGCAAATTCTATTTAATTATGAATTTCATGTAAATCTATTTGGATATATTTGTTCTATGAAAAAAGAAAATAAATCTATTATAAATTAAAAATAATTTATAGAAGTAAGATAGTCAACTTTTTCAAAATTTTAACTTTATCTCATACAAGGACAATCTGTTTATAAAAATCTGATTTGTCTTTTCTATTTTTTTAAGATAGTTACAAACGAAGAAGTTTGATGCTATTTGATTTGGTTTTGACAGGAAGTTGGTCTCTATTACTGATTGCTATAGAAGACTTTGACCACATTAATTGTGAATTTGGCTTCACTTGGATTAAGGGCTACAAAAAAAAAGTCTGTAATAAGTGTATTATATTAATTGTGAATTTCGGGTGTAAATAACTATTTGGAAATATTTTTTATAAACAAAAATAAAATAAATCTATAATAAATTAAAACGAATTTATAGAAGTATTTAATAAACTTTTTCAAAATTTTAACTTTACCTCATACATGTATAATTTATTTGTAAAAGTCTAATTTATCTTTTCTTATTTTTTATAAATAGTTACAAATGTTTTCTAGAAGAAGTTTGATGCTATTTGATTTGGTTTTGACAGGAAATTAGTCTCTATTTCTGATTGCTATCAGTGGTGGACCTTAAAGTTGGCAGGAACTCTAAATTTTATATATATTTATATAAAAATTTTGAATTCCACGTTTTACTATAGATGACCATATATATATATATATATATATATATATATATATATATATATATATATATATATATATATATATATATATATTTATATTTATTTTTATATTTATATATCAACTAAATTAGCTGGCTTTTATTTTAATGTTGGAATGGGGATTGTTGTTGTTGTTAAAAGGCTTAGCAAGGGTAGCTTCCAAGGTCCCAAGGAGTGTGGGTGAATTTAATCTATTAATTTAGAATTTAAATATTTTTTATTTGATTAAGTTTTGCTAATTAAGAAGAAAACATTGTCTCTATTAAATGCTTTAAAACAATGAATTCATGTTTCAAAATATTTTTTCTTTATAGGCAGCAAGAATATGCATCGGTTCAATTAAATCTATTATATCAATAATATTTATATCAGCTTTATAACCGATGTAATTAGCATTAAATGATCAATGTTAAAGGTACCGACGATCTTAAGTATGATACGGAGAGTTATAGTTGCTCCATCGTTTTATTTATATATATATATATATATATATATATATATATATATATATATATATATATAATTTATTTTTTTTTTATTTATATAATTTATTTGTAAAAAGATTTATTTAAATTTAAAAATCACGTTTTTCTTATTTGTTGCAATTTATTTTGTTTTTTTATTTAATTTTTTTCTCTTCGGTATCTCTATCTCTTTCTCTGTTATTTTTTTATTCCAATTTTTACCATCAATATTTTATCATTTGTAAAATCAAACGGTACCACAACAAAATTGAGGAGTTAAGGAGCATTTCAGATCGAACAATTCTTCCTTTTTAGTAAGTTATTTTTTATTCTTTTGTTCAAAACAATATGTTTTCCTCTTTTTTATTGCTTTTTTACGTTTAGGCATATCTTTGTGATTACAAAATCATGCTCTAATTGTTGATCAAACTCTCTTTAGGTAGATAGAGCTATTTTAGCCTTTGAAATTGTGTAAGGGAAGAGCAATATTAAGAATCTACTTTAAGGTAAGGGAGACTAATCATTTAGAAGGTGTTAATTTTCTTAAAATATCGAGTTTTGGTTTTGAGATTTAATTTGGGGTATTCATAATTTTATCTTTTCCAAAATAGGTGAGAGGTGACAAATTTATATTAGAAAAATTATGATAAATAGTAGAAGAATTGATTCTTTTTTCAAGAGGAATGCTTGTGATGAAGATGAAAAAAATGCATCTATGTAATCTAAACTAGAGAAACTTCACTATAATCCAAAAATTGAAGAAAAGGAAAAACAACTATATAAAGTTTCTAGAGTTACATACAATGAATTTGAAAATGTTTTAGAACGTGATCCGAGAAAACCTCCTCAAATTTGGCAATACCCACCAAATCAAATTGATGAGCTACAAAGGGCTCATCTAAATTGATGTCCATATCAAATGCATCTAGTAAAGATGATTATCCAAGAAGATTTCAATACACATGGTTTAGCTTATTTCCTTCATGGTTAGAGTATTCAGTATGATGTTTTTTTAGTGTTTTTTTATAGGATTTAGAATTTTTTATAGCAAGCATTATGATAATCTATATTAAAAGGGATATTGCAATAAATTTCAGTTTTGATTTAATTATTCGAGATTTTAAGTCATTGAAAGAGCATTGAGAAACACTATGACTAAAAGTAATTTTTGCTTTTTTTAATATATGATTGTTGATAATAAACTTTATGTTACATTTTCATATATATTATTATCATATTTTTGTGGATTCTATTAACATATGTGCTTGTTTTAAATAGAGAAAATGATGTGCGGAAACAATTTTATTTTAATGTAGAAAAAATAATTTATATATAAAAGGAATAATTTGGTCCTCGTAGAATTTTGGTCTAAGTTCCGCGAATGATTAAAGGTATTGTTTGCATTTGTGAGTGGTGGTATCAATGAATTGATCATATGATAAATTTGAAATGCCTTGAATTAGATGTTGCAGTTTAGTATGTTGATCTCTTGATGTTGCGAAGATTAGTATTTGGTACTGTTGTTGGATGTTTAAGGATTCTATTATCTTATGTTTTTTAAAAGTTTAAGCAAGACGTTGTTTACAATGGTCTATGGTATGAATTGTTGTGATGTTTTTGTTCCTCTTGTTACCGTTGTGCGTAATCAGTGAATATATGAAAGATCTGTGAATATTGTCTAAAAAAAGGTAAAACAAGCTCATATGCAAGAAATTATTCTCCTAAAAATATCATAAGGTCTTATATAACTTTAGAGTTAGCTTATTTGATTTTTTCCTACACTAGTTATTATTGCAACTCTTAAAAAAAAAACATGTTCACCATTAAACCATTTGACCAGGTCATAGAGCCGTCAAAATGAGTCATAATCTGTGAGCTAATCCGGCTCATCACGGGTTAGGGTCGGGTTGGATTGAAAAAAAAATTACAAATTTCAGTACAGGTTAAAAATGAACCCAACTCACTAAGAACCCGACTCATTCGAGTTGAACCTGTGACGAGCCGGGTTGGCTACCAACCTGCCAATAAATTTTAAATATTTAATATATATATATATATATATAATATTATATATATATATATATATATATTATGTATATATTATATATGTATATTATATATATATATATATATATATATATATATATATATATATATATATATATATATATATATATATATATTGTAGATGGAAATAAAGAAGATGTTTAAGAGATGAAAATGTTGTGGATTTATTCATTTAAAATTCTAATATTATAGTTTGATAAGTGACAATAATGATTTGATGTTAGATAATAATTTATATTTTTGTGATTTTGGTTTGTATTTGAAGTTTAACATAATTTGGGATTTTATTTGGATTGTATTGAAGTTTATTTAGATTTTAATCGGAATTATAATTTAGTTTCTTGAGATTGAAAAAAAAAATTGTGTGTTTTTTTTTAATTAAGTGAACCAGTGAGCCAATCCGTTTAACCCACCAACCCATAATAGGTCGGATTGAGTTCTAATTTTGTTGACTCGCTAATAAGTAAGCCAAGTTTAATTGATTCACTAAGTAACCAACCGAGACCAAGTCGAATTGAGTTGAGTGACCATTTTAACAGTTCTACTATTTCAACAAACATTTGCGAAAAACCATTTGAAGTCATGTGTTTCATAAAAAAATATATCAACATACTCAATAAATGAAAAACATTACATCGTACTTATAATTGAGAAATGATGCACCAATGCATGAATGAAGAGTCATGTCATGAATCATGTGTCTGACACATCATCGTCACTTGGTCCAACTGTATGGTTGAAGACATAAAAACTGAGATTCATGCTTGAATCATCACTCTTACACGAACCATGTGGTTGGCTTAGGAGATGTGGAGCCCATCTGTGGGGCTAGTTCTGCAGAAAATTTACCATCAATAATACGCACAATCCTTTCAGATTTCTATTTCTGATTGCACTGAGTGATGTGAAATTTTATATAGGAACAATGAGCATTATATTTTATGGAATTTTTGCACGAGAAAGTGATTAATTAAACATAACAATTAAAAACTAATTAACCCAATCACTTAGAGTGAGAATGGAATATTGGGGATGATTAGAACTTAGACAATTATCGAAATATCAAGGGTGGATAAATATTTTAATACATCTTAGTTGATGTAGAACTTAGACAATTATAAAATATCTAGGGTGAATGAATATGTTAATACATCTTAGTTTGCCTAAACAATTTCATTTTGTTATTACTTGAGTTACCGTTTAACAAACGGTGACATATTATTAAGTACGTCAAAAAAATTCATATATGCAAATATATAGAGATAAAATTTGTAACGAGTAACAAATTAATATTGAAGATGGATATCTACAAATGACAGATACAAGTATTTTTTATATTCTTATGTTAATGGAACGGATACGGATATCATAGTATATGTACCCGTACCCGCTATACTCTAATTTAAATTAAAAAAGTTTTAAAAAATGATTAAAACATTATTAAAACATTGATTTTGAATGTGTTAATTTTTATCAATTGGTTTTAAAAGAATCTTCATTTATTTGTAAATGGTCATTAACTACTATTTAAATAAGTTATATGCACTTTATCTGAACTTTATAAATATTATGCATTGTATTTTTATTTGAATTTATGGTTAAAATTTATTGTTAAATATTAATTTTTTTTTGTAAATACCCACGGGTATCCGTGGATATTAAAAAAAATGCGGATATTCACATAATGAATACCCATACGGATATGAGTACGGATACGTTAAAAAAATCTTCATTTATTTGTAAATGGTCATTAACTACTATTTAAATAAGTTATATGCACTTTATCTGAACTTTATAAATATTATGCATTGTATTTTTATTTGAATTTATGGTTAAAATTTATTGTTAAATATTAAATTTTTTTTGTAAATACCCACGGGTATCCGTGGATATTAAAAAAAATGCGGATATTCACATAATGAATACCCACACGGATATGAGTACGGATACGAGACGAATATTTATTCAGCAAGTAGAGTACATGGTCCCATTCATATCCTACATATTATTTGATGATTGAAAATTTCCTTGGATAGTTACATATAGTTTATTTTTGTTAAATACTTTTTTTAAATTATAAATTAAATTCTTTTAAAAATATAAAATAAAGTACAAAATTAAATATAAATTCATTTATGTACACATTTTTATTATTCTTGAAAAATTATTTTATACAATTTTTCTAAAGAAACATGATATTAGACATATATAAAAAAAACGTTGAAGTGTTCTACTTTGCGTATATAATAAAATAATGATTTTTTTTGTACGATTAAAAATAAATATTTTAAATATATAAGTGATGCCATTAGATTTCACAAAAAATAATATTAAAACTTTTTGAAGTAAAATGTAAATTTATATTAAAATATAAGTTAGGCATTAAGATAATATTGTATTATGTATTATTTTGTATTATTATTATTTTTTTTAGTTTGATAGTGGTGCTCGTAGTATATTGATCGTATTGGTATTGAGTTAGAGGGTGTCGACCGACAAATTGTAATGATGTTTATATTTTAAGTATTGTAATGTCATATTTTTATTTTTTATGTGATATATCTCATTAAAGGTCATATCTTGTGTTTTTTGAAAAGAGGATGCATAAATCAAGTTCTGAAGTATGTAATAATAGATCGAAGTTAGATAATTGTAAGCCAAATCATTGAGGTGTATGAAAATAGTATTGAGGAGTTCCTACAATTTGCTTAACAAAATGTAGAAGGTATGAATGTGAGATATTATTGTTCATGTGTTAATTATTTGAATGGAAGACAACTTGATATTATGTTGATATAAGAACTTTTTCTTTTTTTATGGTTTGTCAAGGAGTTATACGACTTGGACTTGGCATGGAGAATTTAAAAATATTCCTATGTCTCAACCTGAACAATCTAATGTGCACTTCGATAATGACTTAGAAGACATTCTTAAGGTTGGGCAAGAAACTTTCTAGATAACACATGTTTACATGATTCTTTGAAGGAAGATTCATAAAAGCCTTTGTATCTAGATTTTACCAATTTCACACTTCTATCAACAATATTGAGATTAATTAATGTGGAAGCTTCATTGAGTTGTTAGAGTCGTTAAATGAACGTTTTCACAAGGTAATACATGTCTACTCGTCACTAGAAGGCAAAACAAATTGTGTTTGTTTTGCAAAACCTCACATATGGCTCTCGCTACAACTATTTTATGTATCATAGAGAGAAAATGCCTAAAGCTATGAGAATTGGATTCCTAAACTAGAGGCAAGGTCTTGTTTTTATAGAACATTTTGGGTGATGCTCAGCCTTATCTTTAATGCTCAACCATAGGGGGCTTCTTCATGGGTTGATTTTCTTCTTAGTTGAACCCCTTGCTTTGGTGCTTAACACTTGAGCTTTCCCTCATGAGAGGGTTTTCTTCAGTGCTCAACCTTAGGTGTTAGTGCTTAAGCTTTTCTTGCTAAAAAGGTTTTCTCATGTGACTCAACTCCAATTTGTTGTGTGTTAGGTTTATAAAGGAGGGGGTTTCAGTGGGGAGAACAACACCAATGAAATCTGAGCCTAACCGCATAAGACACTAACACCACTCTCAACCCAAAACCTTAAGGCAATGGGTTTATGGGTCTTTATTCTTATATAGTGCTCTACTTTCTCATTTCTGGTCAATGTGGGACTTAGACTCACACTTGGATTCC
>Ga0214542_1011393_pt1 | contig 12206 bp, 3 predicted proteins | sample CNSS1metaG_FD_160096 | JGI IMG/M metagenome (GOLD analysis project Ga0214542, IMG submission 160096) | Root nodule microbial communities from cowpea collected in UCLA plant growth center, Los Angeles, California, USA - CNSS1 | ecosystem: Host-associated > Plants > Roots > Nodule | place: USA...
TATATAAAGGTGCAAACATTATCTTATAAGTCGGTTTTACGGAGTTAAGTTAGATTTAAAACTTATTTTTAACGATTTATAACCTCTATTACACTAGTGTTTGTAATTGAAAAGTGGCTATAACTTTATATGGTTATGAACAACAACATCAATTTGGTGATGATTTTCAACAATGGAGTACTTTTCCTTTTACAAAAATAGAAGTTGATGCTGAACTCTCGATCACTGTCTTCTTTTGCATCATGAGAAACCATTATAACAAAGAAGGAAATGAAAACACAAAATCACAATAAAAGTAGTGTAGAAAGTGGCTTGTGTATTAATTTGGGAGTGTGAAGTTTTCCATACACATGAAGCTTCACCTCAATTATTGTTCATAAAGTAGAAACTTCATGAGTTAGTGTTTATGGTATTTTGGTGGTAGTTGGTGTTGTGTGAGTGCCAAAATGGTCCCTCCCAAGACATGCACTTCACACACAAAATCTCTAGTTTCACGATTAGCATCGATGCAGTTATAAATGCGTGTTTGGTTCTGTATAAAATGATGTAAAATTTGTTAAAATTCATTTTTTAATGTAGAATCGGTATATGTTTGGTTTTCAAAATCAGTAAGTGAATGTTGATACTAATTTTATTGGATCAAATTTATCATTAGGTCAAAAACTCTAACTGTTGGCTACGATGCAACTCTTTTTACTTAAGAGTGTAACAGTTCAAGCACCACAATTCAATTGTGACTCGTCCACGAATTTGGATTTTCTGTTGGGATTGTTTGTATTGTTTCTTTACTGTGTCTTCATAATACCGATTACCATTAATTTTGACGTTTTAAAATATATTAAAAAGATATTTAAAATATCAATACAATGTATTTTTAATGTTGAACAACATAAAAAAACCAGTAGAGGATTTGGACTCCTCGTCCACTTAGCCTTTACCAAATGACGCCTTTACCAAAGGACATTTGATATAAAAGGAACAAATTTCACATTACATGATTTGATTTTTTTTTTTTTTTTTTTTTTTTGAAAAAGAATTTTGGTGTCTTGACTTGAAAGTTTTCTGAATGTATCTAACGTTAACTTTTTACCACTAAGAAAAAAGTTGAGTTCCATTTGTAAGCAAGTTGATAAAAAGCATTTATAGATGGTTAAATTTGATTGCACATGTAGAAAGCATAACCTAAACGCTAAGTGTATAATAGCGTAGTGTACGAACTTTTTGATACCGTGGTCACCACGGAAAAACAAGTGCTTCAACATTTTCATAACAAACATAAGAAAAAGAGATCAAATATAAAAAATATAAAATATCAAAAAACAATTTGACTATTGTAAAATGTGAAGAATTAATGGAGATGTGTATAATATTTTTTCCGATACGTTTTATAAAATTATTTTATTCTCTATCTGTATAGTAATATATCTATTTTTCTTTACTTTTGATATCTTTTGGCTGTATGAATAATTATGCAAATATTATTTCGATCATATTTTGCCACCTTGAAGGACTTAATAACTTTTGTGAAATGACAACATCAGTATCCTAAAAAGAGAAATTGCAATGACGTTTTCATGCAAATACTATTTTCTTTTTCCTCCTTTAAGATTTCCATTTCGTTACGTTTCTATCAGAGGCTCCAAAAATAATTACTTAATGCCAAGGGAATTATTATACCAAAAATTAAATTTTTTTAGTCACTAAAACATTCGATATAATAGATACATTTTTTATAAACTTATTTTATAAAAAAGAAAACTTACCAGTCAACTTGAAAGACTAATTCAAATATTTATTCAAATTTTAAGTAGAAAAATAAAATAAAATGTGTGTATAAAAAATATTATAAATAAAGAGATCTTTTTTTTTCTTTCTATAATATTTAGGGTTTTTATTTCTCGATGAACTCTACCCTATGTATCCTAAGTTAAATTATTATAATAAGGATCATATTGTGGTGCCAAAAGAATATACCTAAGGGATTCTCATTTAAATTCCCAATGAACTTAAACAATTCACTACCCCATCAAATTCTTCATTTTTTACTTTCATTGGCCAAATCTTTCACCTTTCTTTATTAAAGTAACTCCTCATTTTCTTCTGCTATATAAAAATATAATATAAAATATATATATATATATATATATATATATATATATATATATATATATATATTTTCGACTCTGTCAGCTTACATTTTGACATAAGCCTACATTGAAATTTAATTCCGTTGTAAAATTTAGACATTTTCTTTAAATTATATGATGTTGGTTCAAACCAAAATTTAAAAGCAAAAATTTACGTCAAATTAAAGCATACTGTGATATAAATTTTAAAATTTACATCCAAATATGAGAACATTCAAGATAAATTTTTTTTAATTACAAAAATTATAACCGCATATTTTTCAAGTCAAATATTTTATGATTAGATATTAAATTTGTGACATATAAATGACTTTTTTTTTCACTCGTTTCAATCTGAAAATAGTTCCCTCCAAGTTCAATAATTGCAACTACCACTTTATGTTTCTTTCTAAACCTACGAGAGCTCTTGGATTAAAAACAGTGAGAAAAAAAGTAACACGTTGTGGAAAAGGCATTGGTGGTCGGTTTGTGGGGCCACGAAGTGTTTTTCCACTTTTCATAGAGAGGTCCCAAATCTAATCTTAGTCGTGTTACATCATCCATTAAGAACACTCGTGTTTGCATTTATAAGATCAATTTATAAAATATATGATTTTGTAAGAATGATTTATACTTAAAGTTTAACTCATGATTTCAGTGACAAGATTAATCATCTGCGACCTTATTTACCGATCAAATTTACGAATCAAGTTTATAATTTTCTTGTCTTATGTTATTATCTGTCTATTGCGGACAGCTTTGGACTGTTTATTTTTGAACTATCCGACCGAAAATCTGATTAGGAATATTGATAGGCCACACGATACAATATCAATAATAATTTGGACATATAATATAGTTTAGATCGGTTGATATGAAATGCAGTTGCTTTTACAGATAAGTAGTTGATGTAAGTAACGACCAAAATTCAGTTTGTACAACATGCATCCATGTGCTGGTGTGGTGTGCATAGCCAAAGTGTCACTGAAATGGTTCTACTTTATCATCTTTAATAAGGCTTCGTACAACTTCTATATTTGCCTTTCATAATCATTATTCCTACTATACCATTGCAAAAGCAACGTAACATACCTTGCATTCATGTTTCCTTTTCCTTCTTTGAAGGCCACCAATTCAACTCAATAACATCATATATATATATATATATATATATATAGAGAGAGAGAGAAGTGTGTTTTATGCATTGATTATAAAAGAAAATTCGAAGGGTACGTAAGAGAAACCCTAATGTTTTGTTAGAAATTCAAGAAGAGTTACAAAATTTTAGTCTAAATTTTCTATTGAATTTTTTGTTGCTTTCATTCGTTGACTATTAAAAATACACTTCGTTGATATTTTAAATATTTTTTTAATATATTTTTAAAATATCAAAATAAGTGATAATTAATGTATTATAAATACTCAGTAAAAAAAATGATAAAAAAAAAACATAAAAAAAAATCCAAATTCAAAATTTTGACGTTAACTAAAGTGACTAAATATAAGTAGAAAAAACTATGAACTTGGAAAGTGGTGTCATTTCATTGTTCACTTAGCAAGAAGATTTCAGCTTCGGTGTTGCCTTTGTTTCCTTAATCACTAAGGCATTTATTAGCCCATGTGACCATTTTTTAAGAAAAGATATGTATCTTTGTGGGGTTTAATAATGTCTCATCCTCGTCACAGTGCAGAAAAATGAAATGCAGAATACACGCTTCTTGTCATGTAATTCCTTAATCCACCGGGTATATATCACAAACTATTTCTTCTTCCTTTCGATTCTCAGCTCCATCATTTTCAGACATCCTATGTGTTAATGTTGTTTTTTCACTGCCACTCCAACATGTGAAAGTTTATATGTGCCCTTATGCTTGAGTTTTCTATGTTGTCTTTAAGAAAATGAAACAGAAACTGTAGATCTGGAATAAAGAAACGTGACAGAAGAGAAGAATATAGAAAGATGCATATGCACGCATTCCCTGTTGCAAAGAATTAGAAGCTTGGAAAAAGCTAAATGAAACAAAGGTTAAAGGTGGTTGCTGAATTCTGAATGCTGAATGGCATATTTGGATTTTTATGTTAGTAGAAGGGAAGATGAAGAAGATACAAAGAAAAAGTCACAAATATATATAATACTATGAAGAAAGAACATGTCCAAGAAACTGACAAAAGAAACACAACCAGTCACCTAAACTTTTCCACTTTTGTTGTTTTGTTGACTAATATTTCTTTTCATATGCCTCCAATAATGTAAATCATCATCATCAAAATATCTCATTTTTCACTCTCTCTTATATATGCTATGATCCATGTCTAGGTTTAGGAGCACACAACAAGAACTTTCATCATGCATGGGTCAAAATATACATACACATGTACATATATGTATGCATATATATGGGTTGAGAGATTCAATATAAGAACACAATGAGAATCGAATCATGCATATATAACAAGTATACGTAAGAATCTGATTTTGAAGCCGACATGGTTCAAGAAAATGTGGAAAAAGCCAACATTATACACATTAATGTGACCCCACTTGTTGAACCACCACCACTTCAACCTTCTTAATGATGCCACTTAATTAACATGAATCGTGTATTCAACTTACAAAAGTTTATTTTGTTGTTGTCAACATAAAGAACATAGAAATACGACTCCAATGAAGATACGTGTCAAGATTACATATCAAGTTTGTTTTAGATGGTCAATTGTATAGGATAAATATTTACTTTTACATTATTATTATAATGATAATATTTTTTGAATATATAAATTATATTTCAGATTTTGAATGTTACTTTTAAATTGACTCCGATAAAGAGTCACTACTAAAAAAACTATTTTGTTATCAAAAGTAATTTTGAAGAAATTGTTATTAATCTTTTTTTTGTAAAATATTTTATACAAAATATTTTTCACAGAAAATTTTGTTTAGTAAAAAATAATTATTTATGAAAGAATTATCCGTTAGTTAAAATTAAAAAAAATGGCTAAAAAATCTTTTCTGTAAAAATTTCAGAGTTGTGAAATTTAAATGCATTAGACAAAGATTATATATATATATATATATATATATATATATATATATATATATATATATATATATATATATATATATATATTGAGAGATCTTAAGTGTGGATTTTGTTTTTCTTTCTTAAAACCAGGACTCATTAATGTGAGATGGGTTAAATATGTTTTTGGTCCCTTAACTTTCAGTGAATTTTGGAATTAGTCTATTTTGAAACTTTGGACCAATTTAGTCCTTCATCTTTCAGAATACGTGGATTTAGTCCTTTTAATCAAATTTTGTTAACTTTATTTGATATTTCATACACATTTTAAGATTGTATTTGAGTTGTTTATATTGTTTGACACACATTTTTGCTTTAATGTTAAGTCAAATATTATTGTGAAACATACTTGAAATGTCAAATAAACTTAGCAAAATTTGATTAAAAGGACTAAATCCACGCATTTCAAAAGATGAAGGAATAAATTGATTCAAAGTTTCAAAATGGACTAATTCCAAAATTCACTAAAAGTTAAGGGACCAAAAACATATTTAACCCATGTGAGATTAAGACATCTCAATCAAGATAGTAACTTTTCATTTGTCTATGTTTTGTGACATGTTAAAAATCAAATAAAAAATAAATAAAAGTATAAACTTTAAGAAATTAGGTCAAGACTCACAAAATCAAACATAAAATTAGGTGGATCAAACCTATTGCATAAAAGTCACCACTAATTAAATTAGACAGGTGTTTCATCACATAAAGTGTTTTTATGAAGTATTCTAGAAATTAACTTTACAAATTAAATGTTTTAATCTGTAATTTTAAAATTTAAAAGGGTGAATAATTTCGAGTACAACGTAATTGAAGTTGTATCCTTAAAAGTGGGTTGTTTCACACGATGTTTTCTCTTATTTCCAAACTTTAAAATTCAGTCCTTGGAAACTTAACAGAAAGTGAAATAAAAAATTCAAAGTATTTTACTCATGTGAAGAATAATTTTGTCGAGGGCATTAAAAAATTTGATATTACTTTTTGAGAGTTAGAACTAAATGCACACGTGAGGAATTTAATTGTTTAAATTACATACAGATTCTTTTTTTTTAATACATGGTAGTAGAGAGTTTATCAAATTATTATATAGCTGTTGGAGAGAAGTGAATTTGGGCCTTGATTAAGAGACCGATTCTTTCTGTTCTCGTGGCGACTACATTGGCCTGCCTGATTAAAACAGAGCTATTTCTTTCTGCAGTCCCTTGATTTCAATCTGTACCCCCATGGTGGTGGTGAAATGACTAGTTTGTCTTATCTTTCCCACTTCTTCTTCTTCTTCCTACACCATCCTTGAAAGCCCACCTTTGAAACTACTTGTCTCTCCCAAGCACCACCTTGAACACCCATTGTTCTATCCCGTCGGTCAAAAAAGGTTAATTTTTATAATTGTTTTTAGGGAAAATATATTTTAATAGTTTTGTCAGAAAATTTTTGATAACGCATACGTGACATTACTTCAATGGATAAAAGAAATGTTTGATCTGACTTGAAAAAAATAAAAGAAATGTTTAGTATAGATTGAAAAATAAATTTTGTCAAATTTTATCAAATTCTGTCAAACAAAACAGTTTGCCAAAATATCATATTCTAAAATATATATTTTAGTGATAATACATTTTAGAATATTATAATTAAACCAATATGTATAAATTCATTTATAGTCTTTTTGTATATCGTTTTTTAAAATTTTTATTTTTAATTGATGTATATAAAGTAATATTTACTGGTAAAAAACTTATTTATTTATCTTTCATTAGATTAGAACATTGAAGGCATGATCATGTTCTTAAGATAAAGATCTATTTGGTCCTCAAAAAGAAATGTTTCGATAAACAAAGAATAAAGATAGGTGGTGTTGTGTCGGCAAAATGATACTTTATCAAGATGCACAATATAATCTTGAAATGTTGTTAATTATAATAATCATAAGAGTGAAATATGTATATATTGGGATTTCTTTTTTTGTGTCCATATTTCAAAATACCAATTTTACCCTTTAAATATAATAATTTATTAAATTTTTAAAAATTAATCATTACTCTTACAAGTTTTTTATAAATTCGGTTATCTATGCTTCTTCTTTTCTTCTTTATTTATCAATGGTTATTCTTTCATTTGTTTTGATATATTTCACTCTATTTTTAATAAATATAATTTTAGTTTATATAATAACTTAATAATATTACAATATTATCACCTACTAATATAATATCACACATATTTAAAAAATCATATACACAGGCGCGATAGCGCCTATTTATGCTGTTTATGCTAGTACATATGAATTCGACACCAAATTTCTTTCATTTGATTCCATCATATATTTGTGTAACAAACATCATGCATGATAACTTAAATCTATACACCTATATATTTATTTTTTAAATTTAACTCAAAATTAATTTTTTTATTTAAATTTTAATATTATTTAATTTTTAAAATAGATATAATTGTTATAATTCTAACCGCATTCATTATTGTTTGTTTGACATACAAACACATTTGACACTAATATCTAGATGTTAATGTAAACTTTTGTAAGACTGACATCTAAAAAAAATAAAACTTATCCAAATTTGTATGAATTAAATATAAAATAGTGTCTTTTTAAATTGGTGATGTCACAAATTGTTTTGTATGATGCAAATTGGAAAATGGACCATAGCTAATAAATAGAAGTTACATAAGTACAAGAATTTGTTGGAATAATTCTTGAATAATCACACCACACATATTGATGAAGTATTTAATATCCGATATAATGTCTCAAAATGGAAAAGATGTTAGAATAAACATGATAGAGTTAAAAAATTATTTCAAACTCATGCACATTTATATGATGCACATAAGAGTGATTTAAAGATATATTTATATTTTGACACTGATCATATTATTTATATTAAGACTTGTGAATCAAAGACAAAGTATGGGTGAGTTGATATATAATATTAATTTGCAATAAATTTAAGTTTTACTAAGATCAGGACTTAGTTATAATATTTTTGGAATAATTAACAACTTAGCATCCACTAAAAGAAAAAAAGAAAAATATAAAATAGAAATTGAATTACAAACACACAAAAATCTACATTAATTATATAAAGTGATTTAGAAACCAGTTTAAAAATTAAAGAATTTTTTATCATGATAATATTGATATTGAATATGTTTTCAAATAGTCGACAGACTCAAGTCCCAAACTAATATATCTAAACTTTTAGCTGCTTTTATTTTCAATTTTAGTTTAGTCTTTAATTACTTTTAGCCCATAAATAAATTCAGGAATCAAATTTTCTCACCTTCGTGGAGAATAATTTTTTCTACAATAATCTAGTAGAAAGTTATTACACTTTTTATAATAATTTTTGATAATAAAATTATTCCTAGTAAATTTAAATAATAAATAAATAATTTTTTAATTTATTTTTGAAAATCGTACTATTTATCAGAATATCATTTAGAGAAAACAAAAAATTCCGTGGAAAATAAACATTTTTGATAGATTAATATGCCACAGATGTTTTCTGTTTTGGGCTTTCTTCGACTTTGTACGGTTTAGACCTTCTGGTGGATTTGGCTTTCCGTACCCCCCAACAATTTCTAACTGCATCTCTTTTTTTTTAAATGATAATTCTAAAGAGGGAGTTTTAAATTATTTGTTCTAAAAGTATTCTAGAATAAGATTTTAAAAAAAGTTTAGAATAAATATTTTTGAACTGATTTTTCACAACACATTTTCTGGAATACATGAAAAGATTTAAAAAAAATGTTCTGAAATAGATTTTCTAAAATATATAAAATACGTTTAGAACAAGATTTCTGAATAAGAATTTCTATAAGTTTTTCAGAATATATATGATAATTTTTGAAATAATTTTTTTTTTCATAATGAGTCAAAGGGAGCAATGGAGTACGTTAGCGGTGATGGCATAATGACAAGAACAGAATTGGCCATATTATAAAGATATTATAGTCTTTTTCTATTAGTATAGGAGTGCAGTTTCTAATAAGGGGTGCTGGAAGAAAAATCTTCCACTTTATATATATATATATATATATATATTTTTTTTTTTCACTTTTGATATGTGTTTTATTAATCGTTTGAAATTTATTTAACTTTATTTTGATGTTTTCAAACTTCACAAAAGTATCTGATATAAAATTTAAAATCAATTTAGATAAACCATATAATAACTTTCTTTAATGGTAATATAATATATTTCTTTAATGGTAGATGCAGATAAAGTTTGGTACTAATATATGGACCACCATGAAACAAATTTAGAAGAGATTTTTCTTGAAATAAAAAGAAAATAACTTTCTGAAAATAAAAAAAACGAAGAAGATATTTTCACAGGCATGATAAGGATGTTGATCATAACACCTTATCCACATCATGCGACAGATGTTTGCACACGTGGCATCTCCAAACTCAAACTTTCGGTCTATTATAGAAAAATCCGAAATTGCCCTTTCTGCTTCAAGCAGTAACCTTTTCATTTATTTCACAATATAGATTATGTAAACTCAGAAAAAAAAAATATATATATATATATATATATATTTTATTTTAACATATATTTAAGTTGCGCGCTTTAAAACTATATGTTAATTATAAAATTAATTTCTCAATATTTTTAGATAAAATGTAATATGTGTGATGATCTTTGATTTTATTGTTTAGCGTTCCATGAATCCAATTTTTATTTTATTTGGAAATGGGTTTTTTGATTAATTATGCAAGGATTATTATCTTCTTATCCCATTTCAGATCCTTGTCATTGGATTTTTTTTCTTCCTCCATCCAAAAATAGATATTGTAGGCTGAATTTATAGTCTAGTAAAGTTTTTTTTTTTAATCTTATGTTAACTTTACCATCACACTTACCTTACAACTTCAATATATTTACTCAGTTTTTTACATAAATTTATACTTGTATAAGTGGTTGTGATTGCTCATTGGTCAAATAACGTTACACGGCCTTTTATACTAATAATATTTTGGTTAATATTGAAGAAAAAATGTGTCAAATGATATAAATAATTCAAATACTATCATGAAATGCGCTTGAAACGTCACATAAACTTAACAAAAATTGGTTAAAATGACTAAATTCACACATTTAATTCACACATTTTTAAAAATGAATGACTAAATTGGTTAAAAGTTTTGAAGAGGGACTAATTCCAAATTTCACTGAAACTTGAGGAACTAAAAACATATTTAACCCTTTTTTTTTACTATAGAAGAAAAAAAATTATTGTGCTATTTGTACCCCAACCTCATCCGCCATGACCAAGTACTGAGTACTTTCTCCAATAAGAGACCAAGAATCCAATAATACCCATATTTGATTTCATTCATCATGGTCAGGTATTGAGTACTATCTCCAATAAGAGACAAAGAATTCAACTGTACTCGTACCTGACCTCATTTACCATAGTTAGGTCATAGGTATTGTCTCAAATAAGAGACCTAAAATCCAAGAGTACTCGTACCTGGCCTCATTCACCATGTTCATGTACTGGGTACTGTCTCCAACAAGAGACCAAGAATCCAACAATGATTGTATTTGGCCTCAGTTATCATGATCAGATACTGGGTATTGTCTCCAACAAGAGACCAAGAATCCAATAGTGCTTGTATTCGGTTTCGTTTACCATGTCCAGATACTAGGTATTGTCTTCAACAAGAAACCAAGAATCCAACAATACTCATATTCGGTCTCATTCACCATGGCCAAGTATTGAGAACTGTCTCCAACAAGAGACCAAGAATTCAACAGTACTCGTACCTGGCCTTATTCACCATGGTCAGGTACCGGGTACTTCCTCCAACAATAGGTTAAAGAACCCCACAATGCCTTATGACTGACCTCATCCCAGACCTCATCCCATGAAGGTTAGGGGTACGAACCTCGAGAATCATATATAATAGACCTAAAAACAGTTAGAAAATGTATTTTGGACCAAAAGACCCATTTCAATGAGTTCGTAGGTAAATAGTGTATATAGCACGTTACTCAATACATTCATTATACAATAATTATACCTCAAAATTCTCTGAGATTCTTTGATATCATTAGTGCTAATTTTCATATTGAAGACCTAGTAGTTAGTTCGAACTCTAGAGACTTAATAAAATAAAGTTTGACCCGACAAGAACAATTACTAACTATACCTAACTTTCTAAAATTAGTATTGCGTGATAAAAAAAATACTAGCTATGTTAGGTTGTGTTAATTATCAAAAGTTGTTTTCAAAGTTTCACATTTTTATATTAACTTTTCATTAAAGTTGAACACTAAATTTATCACATTCCGTTTCCCATTCATATTGACAGTGAAAAGAGAAAAAATAAAACACCAAACTTTTCTGACAAAAGAAAAATAACATTAAAAGGATCCAAATGAAGAAGACTTATTATTACATTATACTTCGAAGAGAGATAAAAATGTTATGAACAAAAGTCTTACCTTCTCTCTTTTTAATACATTTCTCCATCTTTTATTAACATTTATACTTTATGATTATTTCTAAATTGACATGTCCTTAAATAAGCATAAAATCTTGAATAGTCTAACATGAATATAATTTATAAATAAATAAATTTCATGAGATCTTTATTAGTATGATAGATTTTTTCTGTCATTAGTAATAACTGGTAACATTATTAATGTACGTTTTAGGTTAATATAAATTATTGAAACAAAGTAAAGAAGTCACTTTAAACCTAATTTATCATTATACCATATTTGTAAGAATCGTGTTAATTTTATTTTTTTACCATAAAAACCAACAAGTAATAAATATATAGGAATGAAACATTAAATGTACATATAAGTCAATAAAACTTTTGACACAACTATTAAGTAGTAGGGCTGGGCATAATTTACTAAACTATACTAAACTATAGTTAATTGTACTATATTAAACTAAAATATACTAAACTATTCATAATAATAATTGAACTGTACTATAAAATAGTTCAGTTTTAAGAAAC
>Ga0214542_1011394_pt1 | contig 12201 bp, 12 predicted proteins | sample CNSS1metaG_FD_160096 | JGI IMG/M metagenome (GOLD analysis project Ga0214542, IMG submission 160096) | Root nodule microbial communities from cowpea collected in UCLA plant growth center, Los Angeles, California, USA - CNSS1 | ecosystem: Host-associated > Plants > Roots > Nodule | place: USA...
ACCAACGTCCATCAAGTTGGTTTTATTTTATCTTTATCTTTATTTTATTTTATTATCACTTCCCATAATAATAACCAATAAGTCTTTATATTTTTATTAAATCACAATTGGGCCCATCATAATATTTAAAATGAGTCACTAATAGAATTAATTTGTCAATTAATTCTAACAACACAAGCCTCAACATCTCTAGGTACATGAGTACAAACATCTTCAAGCTCCACCGAGTATCAACCTTTTCAAGTATCCTTCTCAATCTTGCTATGAGATCAATAATGAATAATTAGAATATTACAATATTCTATGAGGATCAAAACTGAGGAAGTAAGCCTTTTCTACTTTTGGCAAACAATCTCTATTAGGGCTTACCTTCTTTTGTTAGTTTTCTGAAAATTATGATAAATCTCATTTATTTTTTCATTACTAGTACGAAATGCATCCTTTGAAGGTGATTTGTCATAATTATATTCCTTAAACCCTTAGATATGTTATTACTCAGTCTAATGATAAAAAAAATTGTCGTTTAGTCTCTCATTTTAAGAAAAAAGAACTTTGTAATTTAATTCCAAGTTTTAGTCTTTTGTTTAGGCAAGTGATTTATTATGATCAAGGTAACTTGTCTCATGTAGCGGGGGAAGTGAGTAAAGCTTTTCTTGTTCTTATACATTAGTAATGTAGTTGAGTGTCTACATTAGACTTTGTCTTGTTAAATATAATGAGTTTTGCGTTGAGCCTTTTAAATAGACAAAGTAAACAAAGATTGACAATGACTATACAAGGAAGAAAAATATTCATAAGGACTAATTTTCCCTTTGTACTATGTTGTGCTATCAATTTTTTTTATTCAAAAGTCAAAGGTCGGACTTTTTTGCATCATGATGTTATAATGATTGATAATCGACATTGTCATTGTTTTTTATTATGTTTATTTTATCTTTAATTGGTATTTTTATTATTATATTTTGAAACAATTAAAGGTTTATCCAATAATTTTAGAAAAGATAAGTATTTTATTTATTTTTATATAATTAAGATTTTGTTAGATAATTTTGGAAAAGATAAATATTTAGGTTTTATTTCAGAAATATTTATAAGATAAGTGAAAATCCAGAAGATTGAAGAATATATCAAGGATTGTCATGTAGTTAAATTCATTTAAATACATTTTCCAGCCATAGTTAGTTTGGCCCAATTCACCCAAGAAGTTCGCATTATGAAATTAGGTATTTAAACATGTTTTCATGAGGGTTTCATCATCTTGCACGTTTTCACAACTAGAAATCCCTAGGGTGTTGGAGAGAGAGGCTATTGGAAGCTGTCTAGGCTGTTGGGAATTTCTTCGTTGTCCTACTTGGGTTTTAATCTTCATCCATAGAGGTTTTGTCCCTTTTGGGTTAATAAGGAAGATGAGTCACGAAATTAGAGGTGGAGATGCGAATGGTAGGCATCATCGGAGCATGGAACAACTACCATGATTCTTGGGAGAGGCCTTGATTCTGATCTATGGTTTCAACTTCTTCCCTATTCTTCAATTTTGTAAACCCTAGGTTCTCCACCATGGAGAGCTAAACCTATTTGTTGATATTATGTGTAATAAACTAATTTCTTAAGTATTTTGTGAGGTTAATAAGTATGCTATTTTCCAATTCAATGTTAAGATTTGATTTTTATGCTTAATGCCTGTTGTGGCTTGAACACCTATGGCTTGATTGTGATTGTAGAGTAGTTTGAAAATCTCTCTTGAACCTAGAACTAAAATTAAGTACCTAATGGAAATTGTATCTAGGTATAGAACTTTCTTCACTAGTAATCATAAGACTCTTGAACTTAATACATGATTTCATTTTGATGATCCAAGAGATTGAATTTTGATGAGTTATCATAGGTCCAAAGTCTCTAAGGATAGGATTTGAGTATATTTATAAGTTGATTTTAACATGGAATTGGAATTCAAATATTTATAAATGAATGAGAATGAAGTGAATGAAATCTAGTTTTAACAATTGTAAATATTGTATGTTCAATTTTTGTTGCACACCAACTATTTGATAAAAATACAAAAAAAGGAGTTTCTTTGTGTTTTTTGTGAACTTTTTTTTCTAAATGAGTGTGAATTGCAAGAGTTGTCAAGTGTTACACAAGTCTCTTAAAAAATGATATCTAGACTTTTCACGTTATTTCTTGTACGTTTTGGTACAGTTATTACTCCAATTTTCATGTTTTTTCCTTGCTAAATATTTCTTTTTAGTTTAAATAAATAAGTTTGTGCTTTAATTAATTAGCTTTTGTTGTTTGTTTAGAAAAAAATTAGTTTTCATAAAAATATAGTAAAAATAATGTTTTAGTAGTCCTTTATTTATATTAGTTTTGTTCTTTTAGAATTTCACTTTTTATAATAAATTATTTTGCTAGGAACCTCCTTTCTTTTTGCTATTTTAAGTTTTAAACCCCTTACCCTTACTTTCTTTTTTTCAGATCAACACTGATGGTGAGTCAACTAAATATTTTGACCAAGGCTTTCCATCAAAACATGTATTTCATTTAATGTGGTTGAACAATCATTTGCTTCTGATAAATGAAGGCATGAGGAGCACTCCCTCAAGAACAAAAACTTGATGCACAATAAAGAATGAGCCTGATGAACACGAACCAGAAGAACTCAATGCACGAGATAATCTGATGGAGGCGATTCAAGCTTGATGCGTGATGAGATCGTGCCAGATTCGAGATGGATGAACGAGAGAATATCAAAGTGAGATCAAGGGTGCAAAGAAAATTTGGTGCGAGATCCACAATTCAGGTTCAAATTTGGGTTGAGGAAGCAAAATAGGTTAGTTTTTCATGATCTTCTTTTGTTTTATGAAGGGTTTTTAAGGGGAAAATGAGGTTTTTGTAGGGGGAGGAAGAGAGAGTGAGAAATATTGAGAGTTAGGGTTCGTAGGGTGTTGTGGCGAGGAAGAGAGAGTCAACTATAAAGGGGTTTCCTATTCTCCGACGAGCACAAAGTGGCTCGCGGGATTGGGTTTCCTCTAATGTCCAGGTAGTTTCACTTGGTCCATCACGAGCACAAAGTGGTCGTTATTGTGCCGAGTGAGATTTCTTTCACCATTTAAATTTCAGCATTCTCTTAATCTTGTGTAACTCCTAATTTTGAATGAACTATATTGAGTCAGTTTTAAATCCGGTGCCATTTTCTGATTGTTTAATCTGTGCCAAAATTTTATGGTTTTCAGTCTTCACATTCTGAACCAGTTTAATTTGTTTTACTACTTTATAAGTTTTCAATTCAGTTTCTCATTCTTGATTTAGTGGTTGAGCGTGGGTTCAATATCTGCACACAATTATGTTTCCTCTTGCAAATTAAGTGATCCCAAAGTGGGCACAAATTATCTAGATGTCTTCTTGAGTGTAGAGGAATCCATGATAATATCATGTACTCTTTTTCAGTTTGTTATTTTGTAGTTTTTAATTCTGAAGTGTTTCTATTATTGATTTATGATTTTGGACAATTTACTTTCCTTTTCTCAGATTTAAAATTCTTGCAGCATTTAGTTTATAGGATCATATGGTTTCTATTAGTATTAGTGGTAGGGACTTTTATCTCATGCATTTTTAGTTTATACACCTACATCTACATCTAGTAGTTGGCATGATTGAGTATTCAACATTGTCAGCTGAACTCACTACTATGCTTCTGCTTTAATGTTTCAATACAGTGTCATGCATTTTCTTAGTTAATTCCACCGCACTGCATCAGTTTACTTCTCTACAATAGTTTGTATTAGGTTTTTGTATTTTATGCCTTTATTAGCATCAATCTCGTTGGTTTCTTCTGCATAAAGTATGTTTACATTGTGATTAAATCACCCATCCAACGGGGCTGACTTCAAATGGTAATTTTGGTATTGTGAGTTGGTCTTTAATCTACACTTAGCATTTGTATATCATATTGATATAATTATGGATATGCATTTGAGTCAGTTAGTGTGGGTTTGTTGCTACTGTTATGTGGTTTTGGTCTGCTACTGTTTTATGATAGAAACTAGGGAAAACTGAAAAAGATAGGTATGTATTATTCAACAATTTATGCAGTAAAACAGTAATGGTCTAAAATTTTGCAGCAAAACTATAATTCCAGAGTCATAGACTCCTCTAGAGAATACCGCTCCTCCCACCCAAAAGAGTAACTAACTCCCCCCACTACTCTCCTCTCTCCCCTATACCCAAACCCACCAAAATAGAATCTCTTACACGTCAGCCCTGCTTCCTAACTAATTTCTCACTCCTTCCCCACTTGGCCCCACTTTCTTTCTTCTGGTATAAACATTCCATATCTTGGGCCTACCGTCAATAATTGTGCCTTGTTGAGTAACAGGCCCATGCTCCTTTGTCACTATATGACCCTTATTTGGAGTCCTATCATTACCCCCCTCTGCAACTACAGCCTTGTCCTCAAGGCTGAATAAAGGAAATTGACTTTGCAATAGCACTTCATCTTCCCATGTTGTCTCTTCCTCGGTTCTTCCCTTCCACTTCATCAACCATTGGTTAATAATGGTACCCTCCATAGAAATTTCCCGAACTGCTAACACTGCCTCGGGCTCTTCCATCCCTTCTTCCTCTATTCCCAATTCTGGTGGCAAAACATATTCCACCACATGGTTCCCAATCGCCTTCTTCAGTTGAGAAATGTGAAAAATTGGGTGTACTATGGTTGATTCTGGCAGCTGCACCTTATAAGACACTGCTCCAATTTTTTGAATTATTGGGAAAGGTCCATAATACTTAGGTGCCAACTTTTGATTAATACGTCGAGCTATGGTTTGCTGCCTATGTGGCCGCAATTTGACAAACACCCACTCTCCCACCTCCAATTGCATGAACCTACATTTTTTGTCTACAAATTTCTTCATCTACTGTTGAGCTCGCAACAACTGATATTTCAATTGTCGAATGGCCTCATCTCTATCAACCAAGTCAGCTGCTACTATTTCCACTCGCGTTTCCCCTTGTGTAAAATGCACTAATAGAGGTGGTGTTCTCCCATAAACCACTTCAAAAGGAGTTTTGCCAATAGATCCATGAAACATAGTATTATACCATAGCTCCGCCCAAGGTACCCAATATGACCAGCTCTTAGGTTGTTCTGACACAAAACACCGCAAATAAGCTTCTAAACATCAGTTAACTACTTCTGTTTGACCATCAGTCTCCGGATGGTAAGTTGAACTCATTTTCAATGTTGTTCCCTGCAACCGAAATAATTCTTAGTGGAATACCATGAAGTCTCACAATCTCTTTAGCAAACAGTTCAACAATCTTCCTTGCGGTGTAAGGATGTTTCAGCAAAATGAAATGACCCTATTTAGACAACCGGTCCACCACCACCAATATCGCTTGAAACCCTTTTGATTTGGGCAATCCTATAATGAAATATAGGGAAACATCTTCCCAAATCCTATCTAGAATAGGTAAGGGTTGAAGTAATCCTGCTAGAGAAGTTGCCTCATACTTCTGGCATTGGTAGACCTCACATGCCTTAACAAATTCTTGAACCATCCCCTTCATACCAATCCAATAGACATTTCCTACAATACGTTTATAGGTTCTTAGAAAACCCGAGTGACCACCGGCTGGTGACGAATGAAACTCAGTTAAAATGGTTGGAATTAAAGATGACTTTGCGGATAACACCAATCTATTTTTGTAAAATAACACCCCTCGATGTATGCTGAAACACGCAACCGATGAGTCCCCTTGCTGCAACTTCTGCACCACTTGCTGCAAGAAAGGGTCCAATTTAACTTCGTTTTGGACATGTTGTTCCTGCAGCCATATTGGAAAAGATTGAATCTCCTTCAATTCACCATCTTCAAACATTCTTGACAGTGAGTCAGTAGCCTTGTTATCCGGACCAGGTTTGTAGATCACCTCAAACTGATATGCCAACAACTTTGCCAACCAATTTTTTTGAGTTGTAGTGGTGATCCTTTGATGTAAAAGGTGTCCCAAGCTTTTCTTGTCAGAATACACCTTGAAACTTCTTCCAATCAGATACGATCTCTAATGTTGGACAACTAAGACTAACGCCATTAACTCTTTTTCATAGGCTGATTTATTTAAATTGGTAGGTGACAAAGCTTTACTGAAATAAGCTATTGGGTGACCGTCTTGCATCAACACTGCCCCTATCCCTACTCTAGAGGCATCACACTCAATTGCAAATGGCTTGGAAAAATTAGGTAAGGTCAATAGAGGTGCGTGAGTCATTACCTTTTTTAATTCTTCAAAAGCCAACTCTGCTGCAGGACCCCAATGAAATTCGTCCTTCTTTGTCAATTTCGTGAGAGGTCTAGCAATCTTACCATAATTTGCAATAAATTTTCGGTAGTACCCCGTCAAGCCCAAAAAACCTCTTACACCCTTTACATTATGAGGAATAGGCCAATTCAACACACTTTTAATTTTTTCTAGGTCCATTGCCACTCCCTTCTCAGAAATTAAATGACCCAAATATTCCACTTGCCTACTCCCAAAAACACACTTCTTTCTATTTACCTTAAAGTATTGTTCACGCAGCAACTCCAACACTATAGCTACGTGTTTCAAATGCTCCTCCCATCCTTTGTTGTACACTAGTATATCATCAAAGAATAGTAGAACAAACTTTCGTAAATATGCCTTGAAAATATTATTCATGGTTGATTGAAAAGTTGCCGGGGCATTAGTCAGCCCAAAAGGCATCACCAAAAATTCGTAGTGACCCTCATGTTTCCTAAAAGCCATTTTATGAACGTTTTCCTACGTCATACGTATTTGATGATATCCCGATTTCAAGTCTAGTTTTGAGAAATAAATCGCTCCATGTAACTCATCTAATAACTCCTCTACAACTAGAATGGGATATTTATCAGGAATTGTGACCCTATTCAATTCCCTATAATCCACATACATGCGCCAAGATCCGTCCTTCTTCTTAACAAGAATGACAGGGCTGGAAAACGCACTTGAATTATGTCTAATAATTCCCTGCTTCAACATCTCCCCTACCTGTTTTTCAATCTCCTCTTTATGGTGATATGGGTATCGGTAAGGACGCACACTAACCGACCTCGTTGTAGGCTGCAATTCAATGGAATGAGTAACAACCCTGCATGGTGGTAGTCCTTGTGGCTCCTAGAAGACAACCGAAAAATTTGCTAAAATTTGTCGAATATCTCCAACTTGTTTATCAAACAACCCTTGTTTCAAATTAGACTTTTCATCAAGACTATTCACTTTAACCAAACTCTGGAGGGAAGTCACTGTTTGCCCTTGTTGTCCAGATTTCTTATGTTTCTGACCGTGTAACTCTATTTGTTTGCCATGCCAAACAAAACTCAAAGTCATCTCCTCCCAATCGAAAGTGACCTTCCCAAATCTCTACAACCAAGCAACTCCTAAAATCATGTCTACATCTCCCAACTCTAACACATATGGCGCTACTACAGTAGAGAATTCTCCTAATTGAATTTCCAGCTCTTTACATTTTCCCACAATTGACACCTTGTGCCCATCTCCCAAACGCACCCCCATCGATTTCCCTTTGTCGACTTTTAACTCCATTGCAACCACCACATGAGGAGAAATAAAATTGTGGCTAGCACCACTGTCAATCAACAACCCCAAAGCTACTCCATGGAGACGACCCTCTAAACGCAAGGTTGAAGGACGATTCCGACCCCCACATGATATTTTGACCTCCGCAAACAGCCCCATAAACCCACATTCCAAGGTACGATCAGCTTCCTCCTCTCGCAGCTCAATCGCGATAACCTCCCTCTCTTCATTAATTGTTTCGTCATTTGCTAACACCACCAATCTCAACTGGCGCTCCGCACACTGGTGTAAAGGGTGGTATTTCTCACCACATCGGAAACAAAGCCCCTGAGCCTTCCTGTTCATCAGCTCAGAATATGGTAAATGCTTCTTACCACGATTGCGATTGGTGGTCGGAGTACGGTCCACGGATACACGACTACCCTGCGATGTCACAAATCTTGATTCGTAGGGACCCGAACTACTCACCGAAAATGATTTGGATTTTATCCCTTGTGTTGGGTCTGGTCCAACTCCTAACCTCATTGGATATGGGCCTTAGCCTGACCCAGATCCAAACTTGTCGACTTGACCCGTACCCCAATCCTGATTACGTTTCCAAACACGTGCTCCTCCTCTTCTTTGAAATCCATCACCCTGTAATTCGATTTCCACATCTCTAGCCAGACGAATGGCTTGTAGACGGTTCACAGGGTTGAAAGTGTGAACCCTCCATCGAATCTCTGATCGCAGTCCTCCAATAAAATAGCCCAGGTATTGCTCCTCTGGTAGCCGCGATACTTGAGACGATATGTATTCGAACTCTGCCAAATATTCTTCTACGCTATTCGTCTGCAACAAATCTTTTAATTCCTCAAAAGGATTATTACTGGTACGACCCCATAACGACCTATCAACTCTCGTTTCAGTTGGGCCCACGACAAGTCCTTCTCAGATTCTTGTAGAAGGTTGAACCAATGAATGGTTGCACCTTCCATGCTCAACTTGGCTAAACGAACTTTCACCTCCTCGGTCGAGCCTTGCACCTCAAAATATGTCACCACCCCACAAGGTCAGTGCCGTCAAAAGATGGCAACTCAACCTTCTTCGCCGACATCTTATACTCTGCTCCATACTCCATTCCCAAAAATGGAGATGTTTGACGATCGTCATGACGTTCTGTATGCAACTTAGCAAACTCCTCCAAAATGGATTGGCGAAATTCTGCCAATGACTGACGTACTGATACTTCCATTGCTGCCATTTTCTCCTCTAATGCTTCGACTCGGTCAGACATTTTTGGTGGCATGAACAACAATACTAGCTCCCCTCGTTATCCGGCAGGTCGGACCAATGATAGAAACTAGGGAAAACTGAAAAAGATAGGTATGTATTATTTAGCAATTTATGCAGTAAAACAATAATGGGCTATAATTATGTAGCAAAAGAATAATTCCAGAGTCATAGACTCCTCTAGAGAATACCTCTCCTTCCACCCAAAAGACTAACTAACTCCCCTCCACCACTCTCCTCTCTCCCATATACCCAAACCCACCAAAATAGAATCTCTTACACGTCAGCCCTGCTTTCTAACTAATTTCTCACTCCTTCAACACTTGGCCCCACTTTCTTTCTTCTGGTATAAACATTCCATATCTTGGGCCTACCGTCAATAATTGTGCCTTGTTGAGTAACAGGCCCATGCTCCTTTCTCACTGTATGACCCTTATTTGGAGTCCTATCATTTTATGTTGGTTTGGCTGTTGTCCCATGTTTTGCTAGCATTTTAGCATAGTGCTCATCACGATAGGAACATTTAGCATTAGTCACATTCTGAAGCAGGTCCTGAACATGCATATGTAGTTAAATTTCACCCTTTCATTGCATTATTAGTTATGTTGAATTCAATTCTATCTATGGGTTAAAATGCATATAAATCTGATTTGATCATCCCAAGTAGATTTGGATCAGTGCACACTATTTTACCGTCAAATCTTTGTATGCATGTTTTGTTTCTCTATTGCATTAGTCACATGCTTAATTAGGTTCTGCACTTCCATATAGTAGCTCTCATCTAGGATTCATGTATTCTTTAGAAACTCTACATTTATATAAGCTTTGTATATGTTGGATTAGTGTATTTCACGCTTTCACTGCAGTGGTTGTTTATACTCCAACTTTTAGCATTATAAATTAGCATTCATTGAATCATATCCCTCATTTAGGATCTTCTTTTTCCATTTTAAGTCGCTTTTTCATTCCATTTTAGATAATGCCCATCATCATTTATATAGAAGTAATTGATGCATTACATTCATGCATATCTTAATTTTGTTTACATCATGCATTTAGTATAGCTTTTAATTGAATAAATTCTAATCTTCTTTCTTAATTTGTCTTTAATTTTATTTTTCCCCTTTGTTTTCTTTTATTTTAATTTTATGAGATTAAATTACGCAAGCTAGGCTTAATAAGTACCATTTCCTTGGATTTGATACCTAGGGTTTCCTTATATTTCATTAAGGGGATTTTGGTTTTTGTTACTCTAAGCACGACTTAAAAACGAGTTAACAAAATAGTGTCGTTGCTGGGGAAATGACGACTTAAGTGTTAGCTTGCATGGTTTAGTCTTGAATCCATATGCATAGTTTTATGTTTTTCTTCTATTTATTTTTCTATCTATTAAGTTCCTGAAATGCTATCATTTGGTTTCACTTTTGTTTTGTAGTATCACGATTTTGTTGGATATAACCCCTTTGTTTGAGAACCTGGTTGAGATAACAAGACTTTGTCAATGGAAATATCAATGAAGGAGCTGGACAACCATAAGATGGGCTTCCAACTTCCTTGCATTCAAATGCCAAAATTCCAAGGGACACCAAGCTTTGAGTTGAAGCCTAAATTAGTGAAGTTGCTCCCAAAGTTCCATGAGCTAGTGCAAGAAGACCCTTATAAGCACATCAAAGAGTTCAACCGGATATGTTCCTCCATGTAGCCTATTGGAGTTCCAGAGGAAGCTGTGATTATGAGGGACTTCCCAATGTCCTTACAAGGTGGAGCAAGGGACTGGTTTATCTACTAGCAATACCCATTTGGTGCCCATTTTCAACTAGTTCTCATACTTCTTGGGAACCAAGGACGACCTTCATATGTAGACTCCAATTGTCAGTTGACAGACGACTTTTGTTAACTTAAGCAGGGGCATACTATTTGCAAGGTTGACCATCTTGCTCAAACTCTGTGGTTCTCAAACACTCTTTCTTAAGCATTCAAACACTTAGGCTTTCTAGCTCTGATGTCAACTTGTTGACAAACAAGTCTTTCTAGATAAACACTATATATTAGGACTTGTGTGAAACTTTGAATAGTACAAGCACTATTTATAGGCCCTTTAATTTAGTCTTTCAACCACATACATTTAATACAACTAGTACCAAAATACCATTAATACATAACTATCAAACTATTATCAAAATACTATTAATGAACTTCTAGTTTTAAACACAACTATCCAATTACTACGAAAGTACAATTTAATGAACTCCATAATTATTAATAAGCACTCCAATCTTTTACGTTCTTCCAACTATTCTTGTCTAAGTTTATGTAACAAATATAAATATTATATATCGACATTCTTCACTTTTTCTATAAATAGAAAATAAATTTTCTATTGACGTGCTTTCTCTAGTAACTTAATTTTGCTATTGTAATTAATTGTCGATGGAAATGAAGTAGGCACCCTCTATACAATAATCTTTGACTGTACATGATTGAATCTGGTTTGGAGATAGTTCCTTGTAAATTTTAAAAGAAAATAATTTTTTAACAACTAAATTTTAAATTCCACCATATACTTGATGTAAGAACCCTTTTTCTTTTTTTTCCAGCCCTAAAGGTTAGTGGGCTGCCCCTAAGTGGGCCTAAGGGTTGGCCCAGTGTATATAAGCTCTAGGTCTGCCCTAAACCTAGGGTACCCTACACTTTCAGAGGCACCTTGCCCTTGCTTGGAGCTGCAGCCGTCACCCCTTCCGCTAGCGTTGCCCTAAGGTCCGCCTCCCGTTTGGCCGTTCCTAGCTCACCTTCGAGTTCGCTCCTAGAAGCCGTTCGTCCTCCACAGTTTGGGTGTCGAGGTTCTCAGCTAGCTTGTCCAGGTACGGGAAGCTAGAGTTCAAGTTTTGAGTCATCCTTTGGTCTGTGTATGAGTTTATAGTTGGTTGTACGGTTAGATCCTTCGTTTTGTTGCGTATGAATAGCTTGCATGTGTTGTTTGGCCGGAAAACATGGCCGTGCAGTGAAGAACAGTGACGAGACCTGTAAATCTCGCCCAAGCGAGTCAATCTCGCCTAGGCGAGATGAAACAGGGAGCTCGCCTAAGGTTTTTGCGCGAAACGTCGCCCGGGCGGCTCGCTCAACTTTTGAGCGAGCAGGCAACTCGCCCAAGCGAGAGGGATCTCGCTTAAGCGAGATCCCGTGTTGCCATGCCCTTGTTTTTTTTTGTACTCTCGCCTAGGCGAGAGGGAGGCTCGCCTGAGCGAGCACGTCTCGCCTGAGCGAGACCCCTCAGCCTGAGCGAGGTGCTGGGCGAGACGGTGCTATGTTTTGGATGTTTGATGGTTCCCG
>Ga0214542_1011395_pt1 | contig 12199 bp, 7 predicted proteins | sample CNSS1metaG_FD_160096 | JGI IMG/M metagenome (GOLD analysis project Ga0214542, IMG submission 160096) | Root nodule microbial communities from cowpea collected in UCLA plant growth center, Los Angeles, California, USA - CNSS1 | ecosystem: Host-associated > Plants > Roots > Nodule | place: USA...
ATTTATTTTAAGGTATTTGGCATCGAAGAAAATCCTCCTAATATTGAATATTTCATAATATTATGTTTTCTTTACTGTAATTTTTTTCTTTTATAAAAATTAATATTGAAGTAGTTAGAACACGGGTCCGGGTATGGGTACGAGATTATACCCGTTACCCGCTGGGGATGGGGATGAGAAAAAAGTTTGATACCCATTGGGTTTGGGTACGGGGATGAGGATGAATTTTTTATGCGGGGATGGGTATGGGATAGCGAAACTCGTCCCCGCCCCGCCCCGTTGCCATCCCTATTCTTGATAGTGGATTATCTCTCCATCTTATTGGTTTTGAAGAGTGTGACATATGTTGACTTTTTCTTGTCAAAATCATGAATCCATAATATTTATGATGAGTGTTAAATATTCTTATTAAAATTAATCGTTATTGGTTGAATTATTAATGATATGAAATTTTCTATCTCTATGTCAAAGTGTTTAGTAATGAGCTTAATAATAAGAAAGAAAGGTTAATGATGGAATAATAAGAAAGAAAGTGTAATAATGGAATAACGATGCAAATTTAAATAACATTCAATGTTTAAATTAATAGATAAACAATTATAAGTATTGAGGAGTTAAATTGAAATAAAACATTCACATAAAGTATTGTATATCATTTTTTTTCATGATTTATGGTAGAATTGTAACCAAATTGAAGATATAATAGAAACAAACAACAACAATTGAGCTATTAATTCATTAAAGCTAAATCATGATACTAGATTTGAAAAATAAGCATGTGGTTTAATTAAAAATGGTATATTTTCTCAAAATTTTATATTTAAACATGTGTTGAAATTCAGTATATTAAAGTTGAAGAGTGGAAAATTCATATGGGTCTTTTAAAAATATGTTTTAGATAAATTATACTTGAAGTTCTTAGTTGAAGTTCATGTTGTCAGCATTATTTTCAGCAAAAGTATGATTTTCACTTGAATTCTTGTAATAATAGTAGCCCAAATACTTAAAAAAAGACGTTTTGTTTTTGTTCAATGATCCACTTATTATTATATAACGTAATCTCTACCTACCCACTCGTAAAATATATTGTGTCCCACATGAATGAGTATATGGTCTTATTCAAACTATTTTATCTGGTCGATGACTGGAACGGTGAAGGACAATTAATTAGTCACATGATTCTATAGTAATAATCATGTTAAACCTTTTATTTAGTTGCATATATAATAATAATAATAATGGTAATAAAAACACGTAGGTTGTTGGTAATAGATACTTCACAAAGGGGACGTCACTCACCTTCTAATCTATAACCACTTTGGTTGTCTTTTATATAAACCACAAGGCTTAAACTAAATTTTTTCTCTAAATTTAAATCTAAAATTATAGAAGTTTTTAATTTAAACTAATCCCTAATTCGATTAAAACGAGCTTAATTTTTTTTAAATAAAACGAATTAATTTATCATCATAACTGAATTAAGTTAAATTGGATTAATAGATAATGTTGATTTTTAAGTGTGTAGATATTCACCAAAATCCTATATTAAGTAATGTGAAGAAGGAAAAATTAGAATATTACTATGTGAAGAATTTATTTGAATGTTCACAACTCAATAAGTTTTTTTTTTAGTATAGGAAAAACTTGGATAATTATGTGGCATCGGAAGATTTATATTTTTTTTAAGAAGAATTGTATTAGAAAATTTACAATTTTTACTAGAAAATTGCAATTTTCATCATAACAAACGAATATTGAATAATAATATTTTTGTTTAATGTTGTAGCTTTTGAAGTGTTAAATCATGTTAAATATATTATATACTTTTATTTAAATGTTATGCTCTTATTTATGATATGTTTTTGCTTGAATAGATTATTTTTGTATCAATGTGATATTAGATATTGAATTCTAATCAAGGGAGGAAGAAGAGTGATTTAGAAGGGATGATAATTTTTTTTTATGCATTAACTTTGTTAATATGTATGGTGGGATCTGACTTGATCAAGGTTTGAAGGTTTTGGGATGTAAGGTGATGACAATTGACGATGGGATCAATGAGTCATGTCGATTAGTGACAAAATAATGGTTCAATTAATTTATTAAAGATCGTGAGAACCCAATAAATATATAAATGATTATTATTATTTTTTTAAAAAAAATTATTTAAAAGTTAAAATCTATAAAAGGACTCTTTTTTAAGAAATAGAACACCTTTCTACCCATTTTTCTTCATGATTTACTTCTTTTCTCTGCCTTGCTCCTCTTCCTAGAATCTAACCATTCCTCATCTTTTGAAGATTGAAGCAGTGAAATCAATATTTCTATAACAAACTCTACCATCTGCTCTTATCTAGGTATACATGTAGGTAAGTGCAATTTGTCCCTTTTGTTATGAGTCAATCCTGATTTTCAATGCATGCAAAATTCTAGGGTTTGCATGTGATTTTTCTGTGTTCTAGAAGAATCTTCATCCCTTAGTTGTCATGAAATCGCAATCTAATTCTAGTAGGATTTATTGTATATAGGACAAGCTTAAGCAGTATGGGAGTACCCAAGGAGAATGTTAGCAGTCCCTCCATTAAGGTAAGTGAGACTAATTTAATTGAAATTTTAAGGTCTTATTGTTGAATTTAAAAAAAAAATATTGGTATGAATGTTGTCTTTATATGCTTGCTGAAATTTAGGAATAATCCTTATGAGAAGGATGATTTGATCGGACTTGTGAAATTATAGAGTATGATGAGAAACTACTAACTTGGATAGATGAATTGTTGTTTGTGCCATTTTTTTTTCTTAATAGAGTGTGTATGAATGTGATTACAAAGAGATTGACTTACCAGAAGAATTGATAGTTAAGTGTGTATGATAATGTATTAGTATGAAATATCATAATTATATATGGAAGAGTTAGCCTATAAGGTGAGAAAGTATGTGTGACTATGATGTTATTATGGTAAAACAATTGTTTGGATTTGTAGGATTGAATGTTTTTTGTGTGGTATAATAACTTTTCCTTATAAGCCTTAAAGTAATTGAACACTTTGGTTTAAAAGAGATTAAAAACCTTTTAGAATATTGTTGTAGAACATGTTTGATTGGATGTTTGTATTATAATAATATAGTATTGAATGTGGCATTGTATTTTCATTTTTAAGATCTGTGGTATGTCTATATGATTGTTATAGAATGTGAATTAGTGGTGCCTTATAGTGTTGTTAAATAGTTTCCTTGTATATTACTTAAGATAATTATGATTGTTTGAATTTATCTTTGCTGGTGTATGTGTATATGTAAAGTTGTAGTGTGTGTGGTAGTCAAATTAGTATTTCCAAGGGAAAATACTAATTTTGGTTGAGTCCAAGTGTATTGAAAGGGGATTCTGAGAGTAAGACTATCCTGACTCAACTAGTATCTCACTCACATAGAGTCAGATATCTAGGTGGTTTGAGTTGAAGGAGGCTCCACTTGGATGACGGTATGATATGAAACAAGATCATATTTAAGGAGCGAGTGAGGTTATCCTGTCATGGCTTTGTTTGGGGACATTGGTCCTGAGTGTTGGAACATCAATGAAGGATTTGGTAGAAAGCATGACAGGTACAGAGTCTCACGAGTTTATTCAATACATTAGTCTTCCAGAAGCAGAGTCTATGTTTATCTCATTGTTTGAGATGTTTTTGGTTGATAGTTGTTTAAGCCATTAAACTGAGATATGTGGACTGACCTGGTATGTGATTCAATGTATGTGAAATATATGCATTTTTGAGTTGGTTTATATAATGAAATGGTATTGTTGAATGAGTTGTTGGGTTGAATCAATTTAAATGAAAAAATGAGAAAGACTAAGTTAAGAAGTGATTTCCAACGAATCTTTGTTTTGATAATCTTTATTATAAATTATTATTTCTTTTACAAAAGTATAATATGATCGTGAAAAAATGAGATATCATTTCAAAAAATCAGAGTAAAGATTAAAAAAATCATAAATGAAAATAAATATGAATTTAAAATAGATAAGTTATATTTTTAAACTAACTTTCATAAAATTTTATAAAACTTTTATAATTTTAAATAATGTCATATTAAGTTTTATTATGAAATTTGACATGATAAAAAAAATTATGTAGAAAATGACCAAATCAAATCCATAATAAAATTATATTTTTATAATTCAAGATGTACTTTTTTTTCGTAATTTAAATTTTCTTTTATATTTCAAAATATTAGTTTTCATTTATAATTTCATCTTTATGTTTTTTTTCTCCAAATAAAATATTTTTACTCTATTATTATTTATAAAAATATTGTATATATTTTTTTTCCTTATTAATATGTACATTTTGAGTCTTTTTTTTTATGATTTAGGTTTTCATTTTTTTTTTATCTTATTCAAATTGTAAATATTTGTAATGTATTATCATGACTATTGCATATTGAAACTCCATATGTTACAATAAACTGAAAAATTAACATAATGTTTTTTCAATTAAATGTCAACGTTATATTTGAAAATGTAAATAAAACAATAACTTTATTTTTTATGAAAATAATATAAAAAGAAAATCATTTCATAATTATATAAAATAAAAATAAAAATTGGACCCCTCTATTGTCCTAAATCCTACACAATCCCACTTACTAGGTCCAGTTGCAATGTATAAGAAAATCTCATCATTTAAGAATAAATCTTCTTTTGTGTCTCCATCAATTGAAACATCTTTCACCAACACAAGAAGCTTAACAATTCTAACATTCTGGATATCGAAAAATGTTTATAGGTAAATCTCCTTAAAATTTTAAAGATTTAGTTAACATAATATTTTGAAAGAGACAATATTGATGATTGGAAATTGTGATAATGTTGTTAATTATAAGCTTAAATGCAACTATTGTGAACATTATTAGAAGTGAAGTTTAAATCTAATTCAATTTCACAAAATTGACTTGGAAGGGGAGATTTACATTCCATCTATATACTGTAAAATTATTTTATTTCTAATTGATGTAAAATTTTCAACAAATAAATATATATTTTTTTCAAAATCAATACTACTTGAACGTTCATCTATTTATATTGTTTGAATTGCCAAAAACATGGACTTAACCTACATAATGACACAATATAAAAGTGTCTAGACAGTTATAGTAAATTATGTAATTTTTTTATTTTAGTTTAATTTAAATATCAGAAAAAAAATGAAAAAATATAAATAATTTGTTTATATGTAAAAGATGTGTGATAAACTGTATTTAAAATATAAATATTCTAAGAATCATGTGACTAAAATAATGACCAATGTGTAGTAAGGATGTTTGTTACAATTTGGCTCATCGTTTTCTCAGATATCTATTACAAATTATTGTTTTATCTTTGATAACTTATTTTGTTATATTTACATTTTTTGTATTTTATGTTTCCATTTTCTCAAACACTTCCGACTCAATCATTCTCATCTTCTCCATTTATATCCATAGCACTTCATATATCCGTTCACACCATTCTATTTCTAAATAAAAATACAAAAATGTTACCTCTGAAAGAAATACATAAATTTTTAATTAATATTCACATAAAAAAAATTAAGTGAAGTGACCATCTTTGTAAAATTGGCTCACAATATAAACAATTTGCATTTAAATTTAGAAACAATTATCTACTAGCTCTATTTAAAAAATCCAACGTTAAGTTGATTTGGTCATTAAAAATATATTAAACAAATATTGAACTAAAATCTTTAATATATATATTTAATTACGCATTACTTTAATATACAAAGTGTACCTAAAAACTTGTCCCTGTTGGTATAGTATTTCAAGAAAATTATTAATTGTTGAGTTATTAATAAAATCTAACAAACATTTATGAAATTAAAATACCGCAAGTAAAACTTTTCGTTTTAATTTCCTAAACATTCAAAATATTTTATTCATAGAATATGTCGGTGCAAGCCGTACCAGAATAATGCCCTGCAACTGAAATCTTTCACTTTAAACACAAAAAATAAATTACTTATTAATAATTTGTTTTCATATATCATAAGTATAAATATTATTTAATAAAAAGTTAGTTTCTTAAATTAAACAAATTATAGAATTACAAACTATTAATCAATTTAGTCTTGAAATTGTAATGACTGATCAAATTAATATTGGAAATAAAAGAAAGTGACAAAATATGTTCTTAAATTGTAATTCAATAAATCATTTACATTCATTTTGACAATTTTTTCCAAAAGATTGTTTAAATTAAAAAAAAATAAAAAAGGAAATGAGCTTGGCCATATGAAAGCTATGTAGATATAAACATAAAATTAATTTCATATTTTTACTTTTTTCTCTTTAAAAGTGTTTAAAGAGAAAGTTAGTTGTTGGTTGATGTGATCTAATGTACCTAAAAAAATCAAATTTGAAGTTTACGTAGTGTTCGTCTCAATGGATTGCACTGTTTAGGGTTTGTACGGTTCAAATGAATTTTGTGAGCACAAATTTCATGCAAAGAACGTGTTTCTTTCCTGCCATATGCAGTAAAATAAGAGTGCGAATTTGGGGTATGGAGGGTTTAATCTATCCACCCAAAACTGAGGTGATTTGCGTTATTTCATATAACATTATGAAATTGTCCCTCGTTTTAAACACTTGATTGCTCATTTCTCATGTAACTTTCTGTTGGGGTGTGGTGGGGGAGGAAGATGAAGGAGGAGGTGGGTTGTGGTGGCAGACAAAGATGAAGGAGGTGGTGGGATGTGGTGGGGGATGAAGCTCGTACATGTGGCGGAGGAATGGTGGTGCGTTCAAGGGTATGCGCACCGATTACATAACCGGTGCAGTACATTGTGTGTGTGTGTGTGTATGACATCAGTTACGTAATCGATGCCTTTGCAAAGAAGAGAGTGACACTAGTTACGTAACCGGTGTTGTGTGTGTTTAGAGATGTCAAAATGGGTTTCAACCCGTGAGCCAACCCGGCTCACCACGGGTTCGAGCCGGGTTGGGTTGAGAAAAATTCAACTTTTTCAAAAGTGGGTTGAATTCAACCCGGCTCATTTAACCCACGGGTTAAACGAGTTCGAGCCGGGTTAAAGGTGGGTTGGCCCGCTTAACCCACCAACATTTTTTTATAATTTTTTTTTAATTTTTTAATTTTTTTTAATAATTATTAACTACTCCTATTATATTTGTTCACAATTTCATATTTTTAAATGCTAGAATGTTGCTTAATTATATTTGAATAGTTTGAATGTTTAATTAATTTGATTGTCAAGTTATATATATGTTGATACTTTAATCTTTAACTATAATCTTTATAGTAAATTACTCAAGTAACCATCTTATAAACATTTTTTTCTAAATTAGCATGAAGAAAATGTATAGTTTTTCTATTTATATTTTGTTGAATAGCATGACAAAAAATTTGTAATATTTTTTGTAATCTTAGACTAATGGATATTTTCTTGGAAATAATTCTTCATATATTAGTGGTGAACATGATCAAAATATTGGTTCTTGATTTTACTATGATTGTCATCTCATGGGTTACTTAAAGATTTATTTAAATATTTGAATACTAAAAAAGATAAATAAATAATTTTTTTAGGTGAGTTGGTGAGCCAACCCACTTGACCCACTAACCTGTGGTGGGTTGAGCCGGGTTACAAAATTTCTGGCTCACCAGAAAGTGAGCCGGGTTGGGTTCACTCATTTTGAACCCGACTCGTAGTGAGCCAACCCGTGTGAGCCGGGTTGGCTCACTTTGACATGTCTATGTGTGTTGTTTTTCTTGAACTCTTTTTATTTTTACTTTTTTTTGTATAACTTTTGTTTAAAATTTAATTGTATAACCTTTTTTTAAATTTAGTTGTATAATTTTTTTTACTCATAAAAATTTAAATTTTTTTATTTTAAAATTTCATATAATTTTAATATTTTTTTAATTCGTATTAATTATTTATAATTATTTTAATAACATCAAATTATAAAATCATTCTCTTTTTCCATCAAAGGTATTTTGGTAACTTTTTAATTCTATATATTTTTACAATTTATTTTATCTATCACATCAATCAAATCTTTCACTAATTTTCATACAAACTTATCTCCAAATCCACTCACTTTACTCTTTAAATCCATTAAAAAAACACACAAATTCATCTATTCAAATCCACACAAATCTATCTTTATACTCTCTCCCAAATTTATACCCCAAAAGAACACGCATAAGTATTTAATATCTAACTAGACAAATTTTGCCTCTCATGTAACAACAATTAAATTGATGAAATCGTGAATAATAACAAAGAAGGTTAAATGTTTTCGAGACATTAAATAATACCAATTAATAGAAAATATTCATGTTTTATAATCTCATATTTTTGTTATTTTCTTATATTAAATTTTGCTAACTATCACACTCTTGAAGACTAAATTAAATTCATCATAAAATACATAAATGTTGTAATAGATAATTTATTTTACCCCCACAAAAAAATAGAAAGAAAAAACAAAATAAAAAAACACAAACTTTATCAAAAGAAAAAGCATTCACATAGGCGTGGAATGACACGCCGTACGCCCACCGCCCAATGTTCAATTCAAGTACCTATGTCTAACCTAATATGATATTTAATATATTTTTTAAAATAGATTTATTATTGATAAATTGAATTATAGTAAACAATATATGATACAAGAATATATATATAATTGTTGTAATGGTTGATTAATGAATTACATGTCTCTTGTTTTTATTCCTTTATTTATCATTTAAAAGATTTGTTTTACAGAAATTGAAAATAATTTTTAAATTGAGTAATATATTTAATGTGAAAGAAATTTATTATTAAAGAAAATGATGGGTCAAAGAAATTTAGTAGGAGTAAATCAAATAAAATTAAAAATAAATCTTTTAAAACAAAAATTTCTAAAAAATAAAGGTTTTTTTTTTATGTGAAAGAAATGACTAATAATAATTTTTTTAATATGCTGAAAATTTTGACTTTTTGCTGGTATATAAAGTTCAAAATATAAAATAATTTTCGTGAAGAAAATTATGATTTTTTTTTTATAAATGGTATTTTTTGGATATATGTAAGATATAATTTTATTACGAGTGTAGTGTGATTTTTCAATGTTTTTCTTTCCTTTTTTATCTTTTAATGAAATTTTCATATAAACCCTCACATTAGTTTATTTGGATTAATGAATTACATGAATATGTATATAAAGATAATATAATAATAATAATAATAAATTTAAGAGGTGGGAGTTTATTTATTTTTTATTTGGTTATACCAGTATAAGAAAGACATAAATCTAAAAAAACTTAAGTAACTATTTATAGATATAACAGAATGATTGTTTTTAATGTGATTTAAATCGGATTATTTTTTTAAAATCTTTTTTTTCTATTAAAAAAATCAGAAATTAATAATTAAAATGATTTATGTTGTGTTTGGATCTGCATGAGTATTATTCATGCGGATGGAAAGTGACTTCAAAATGTGTTTGGGTCTGTTTGTTTGCGTTGATTTGAGAGTGTAAATTTGCAGGTGAGTTGCAAATTTTGGCACTCTCTAAAATGAAGAGAAGTGCATAAAAAGCCAAATCATCATATTAATATTATTTTATTGTTCTTTTTTTAAACAATTTAATTTACTTATATTTATTATATTTATTAGTTTCTTTTTTCCTTATACAGGAAATATACATACATACATACATACATACACATATATATATATATATATGTGTGTGTGTGTGTGTGTGTGTGTGTGTAAAACCATTTTTTTCTGTCCTAAAATTTAAAGGGCCTAACATCATCTGTTGGGCCTAAGGGATGGTCCATGGGGTGCCCAAAACCCCAAAACCAGCCTTAACCCCCTCATTCTTGCATTTTTTCCATAAACAATTTCTCTTTCCCTCTCCATTGGCTGCTTCATGAGTTCTGCTAGGGTTTGGCCCATTCTTCATCAAGCTTGTTGAACTCCACTTCGGTTCCACCTCACCAAGTTGTTATTGGTTGGAGCTGTAGTGCTCCTCCGTAGTGTGCTCGTGGTATTTGCTATCCTATGTATAGGTAAGGGAAGCTATAACTCCTTTTCTTTGAAATACAGTGTACTTATTTTTGTTCTAGAATGAGTGTGTTTGATTGATGTGGGGCTACTTTTTTTTTCTACACTGCACACTTTTCATAAAATGAAGATTCATACTTTATTGTTGGATCGAGCTGATATGTTAACAACTGATCCTTAACACATAGTTCTTGACTTTGACTGGTCGAATCTTGAATCGGAGCTATGTAGTGAGAGAAGTTTTTATCGCAAGGTCACTGTAGTTTGGTTGTTGACAACACTGCATACTTTTCGTAAAATGAAGGTTCCTACTTTATTAACCTTTGGATCGAGCTGATATTTTAACAACTGATCCTTAACACATAATTCTTGACTTTTACTGGTCGAATCTTGAATCGAAGCTATGTAGTGAGAGAAGTTTTTATCACAAGGTCACTGTAGTTTGGTTGTTGACAACACTGCACGCTTTTCGTAAAATGAAGGTTCCTACTTTGTTAACTGTTGGATCGAGCTGATATTTTAACAATTGATCCTTAAGACATAGTTCTTGAGTTTGACCAGTCGGATCTTGAATCGGAGCTATGTAGTGAGATTAGTTTTTATCGCAAGATCACTGTAGTTTGGTTGTTGACAGCATTGACCTTTGTTGCTTGTTGGTGCATAACTTTCTTTATAGTTATCCAATTAAGTTGGTTCTTTTTTCATTTGGTTCTTGATTAAATCATATTTAATTTGAATATAAATACAAAATTTTTGGAGCTTTACACAAGCTGCAGTTTCATTTCTAAAATCCCAAATCGTTTGCATAATGTGTTGTTAAGTTGGATTGGATAAAAGTTATAAGAATTAGTTATTTTCCAAGAGAAAAATATGTTATATGATTTTAATATGTGTCTTCAAATTCTTGTATGAGAATATAGGAGATTCCATGGGAGAGATTTTATTTGATTTAATTGGTAGTGTCTTCATTGGTTAGGACGTAATTCCATGAATCTCTAGGTGAGATCTCATGGTGGTGCCTCATTGGTCAGGACATAATTCCACGATGGTTGCGTGGTGGTGCCTCATTGGTTAGGACATAATTCCATGATAGTTTCGTGGTGGTGCCTCATTGGTCAGGACGTAACTCCATGAATCTCTAGGTGAGATCTCATGGTGGTGCCTCATTAGTCAGGACGTAATTCCATGAATCTCTAAGTGAGATCTCATGATGGTGGCTCATTGGTAAGAGCGTAATTCCACGTTGGTTGCGTGGTGTGCCTCATGGTCAGGACGTAATTCCATGACCCCTGTTAGTGGGAGTTTCATGGTGGTGCCTCATTATATAATTTAGTAAGGACTCAAGGTAAGGATTGCATCCTGACACTCTAAAGAGTCAGTTAGTCTCACGTAGAGCATACTGACTCAAGTAGTGAGAGTAGTAGGAGGCCTGAGACACTTTAAGGCTAACCTTGTGAGTGGTAGGATGAGACTCTTTGACAATTAGCTCGGTAGAGCAGTAGAGACCACCACAAGTGCAAGCATCTGATAAATCCGACTAATTATATGTATCTGGATAAGTCATGTCTTGAGTCGTAGAGACTTGTTTGCGAGTCATAACATGATTGGTTGATATATGTACCTTGGGCTACGAAAGTGTATGCGATTGTATGATAAAAATGTTTTCCTACTCTAGCTTACCTTCTTGTTTGTATGTTTTGTGTGTGGTTTTCTCTCTTTGCGATGATCATCAATTTATTGATGTGAACAGATGCAAGAACTCCTCGTGGTCAACAGGGTAAGGGAGATTCCGCTACTTAACTCATCTTGGGTCGGATCCCTCTTCTTCGAGTTCTCTGTTAGGGTCGTAGCCCATGTTTTACTTCGCTCCTTGAGAATTCATGTTATGTACTGTTCGATTTTTATCTTGTTTAGTCTATGACATTGTGGTGTGCATTAGACTTCTTCTAAGTATCTGGGACTTTGTTGTAAGGAGTGATATTTATACTCTCTGTCGTTACTCTTTATTTTATCTTGTGTAATGTTTTATTTAATTATGTTATTATTTAAATAGGACGTTACAATAAAAAAAAAATATATATATATATATATATATATTAATAATAATAAATATAATTATAATTATTACA
>Ga0214542_1011396_pt1 | contig 12198 bp, 10 predicted proteins | sample CNSS1metaG_FD_160096 | JGI IMG/M metagenome (GOLD analysis project Ga0214542, IMG submission 160096) | Root nodule microbial communities from cowpea collected in UCLA plant growth center, Los Angeles, California, USA - CNSS1 | ecosystem: Host-associated > Plants > Roots > Nodule | place: USA...
TGTTACTTGCAATGCCTTCTAAGGCCATCATTCAATGCAGTTCTTCTTCATCGTCTCAAGTCACAAGAATATATGATGTGTTTGTGAGTTTCCGAGGTGAAGACACTCGAAACAACTTCACTGATTTTCTCTTCCAGGCTATTCGTAGAAAAGGTTTTGATGCCTTCAAAGACGATGCGGATCTCAGGAAAGGTGAATCCATAGCACCGGAACTGCAACAAGCCATTGAAGGGTCTCGCGTTTTCATCGTGGTCTTCTCTAAGAACTATGCTTCCTCAACTTGGTGCTTGCGTGAACTTGCACACATTTGCTATTTGGTTGAAACACCGGGAAGACATGTTCTACCTATTTTTTATGATGTGGATCCGTCAGATGTGCGAAAACAGAGTGGCTATTACGAGAAACCCTTTGTCGAATTCGAAGAAAGATTTAGAGAAGATAATGAAGGGATGGAGGAAGTGCAGAGATGGAGAGAAGCTCTCACACAAGTTGCCAATCTCAGTGGCTGGGACATTAGAAATAGGTAAGCAATCTTCTCTCATTTATTGATATATCTAAATTTACTTCGTATAATGAAGACTATAAAAGGTGCACTTAGCTATTCATACCATAGATATATATTTTATCTTCTAAGAAACTTCTTGCTCATGGCTTTCTTGAATTGATATCCTAGAAGAAGTAACATAATAATCTATTGGTTCTCTAGGGTGATGATTACTTGACATTTCTTATTTTTATTAAAATGGCAGGCCACAATATGAAGGGATTGAAGTAATTGTTCAAAAGGTGACAGATATATTGGGTCATAAATTTTCAAGTCTTCCAAATGATAATCTAGTTGGGATGGAATTTCGTGTTGAGGAATTAGAAAAATTCTTATATTCGGAGTCAAGTAATGAAGTTAGAGTTTTTGGAATCAGTGGAATGGGTGGAGTAGGAAAGACAACTCTTGTTCGTGCTTTATACGAAAGAATCTGTCATCAATATGATTTTACTTGTTATATTGATGATGTGAACCAGATATATGGAGATTCTAGTACATTAGGTGTACAAAAGCAATTGCTTTCTTGTTCTCTAAATGAAAAATATGAAGAGATTTGCAATGTTTCTGAGGGGACTTATTTGATATGGAAAAGGCTACAACGTAAAAAGGCACTCATAGTTCTCGATAATGTTGATGAAGTTGAACAACTAAAGGTTTTTAGTGGGAATCGAGATACTATGTTACGTGATTGCCTAGGTAGAGGGAGCATAATCATCATAATTTCTAGAGATGAACAAATATTGAGGATACATGGAGTAGATGAGGTTCGCCATGTTCAACCACTAGAGGAAGAAGAGGCCGTTCAATTATTTTGTAGACATGCTTTCAAAGCTAATGTTATTATGAGTGATTTTGAAAAGGTGACAAATTAGGTACTGTGGCATGCTCAAGGCCATCCTTTAGCAATCGAAATATTGGGTTCAACATTATTTGGTCTAAGTGTATCACAATGGAGAAGTGCATTAGCTATGCTAAGAGAAAATAAAAGTAAAAAGATTATGGATGTGCTGAGAATAAGTTTTGAAGCGTTGGATTCTACAAACAAGGAAATATTTCTAGACATTTCTTGCTTTCTCCATAATTATAAAGTGGAAGATGCAGTAGAAATTCTAAATTTTCGTGGATTTTATACCGACTATGGCTTGCAAGTTCTCACAAATAAATCACTCTTGATCATTGAGGACGGGATAATTAAAATGCATCGCTTGTTGATCGATTTGGGCCAGTCTATTGTTCGTGAAATATCACCTAAAGAGCCAAGAAATTGGAGCAGAGTATGGAGCTGCAAGGATCTACAAAAAATACTGTCCAATAACATGGTATAATTGTTTTTAATTATAAAATTTTATTATGTTCACATTTATCTAGGATATACAATATAGAATTTTTGCTATCTTGTTTAACAGAAAGTTTCAGTGTGTTCCTTTTGAGTTTTACTAGTTTTAATTTTGGTTCCTTAAGGTTTCTATATTTAACCAAATTGGTCCTTTAGGTTATTACACCAAGTTTGGTCAACTTGATGATAAATAGTCTCTTGGTGTACCAGAGTAACAGTTCAATTCTCTGGTGTCCAAATTTTAATTTTATAGTTGTCAAATGATTATTAAAGATTTTTTAAGCAGTATTTGGAGGCATCGATAAGTCTATATTTTCTGACTATTAACACACAAACTCGTCAATCTTTAAAATGTTTGTGAATGCACTACTGTAAGAAAAACATAAATTAAAAACACAAATTATCTTCCTTTTGTTCTAAGTTTTTATATAGGCAACAATTTTATATATAGATCTTTGCAACAACAAAAAACTAAATGAGGTATGAATAACAAGCTACTATAGCTGCACAACACACAAAAAGAAAATCGCATATGTTGGAGTTCTTGTGATGATTCAAAAACTAGTCTCACTAGACAAATTTCAAAAGATCATGAGGCGGCCAAAAAAAAAATCAAGGAAGCACGAGATACTTTTCAACAAGAGTTTGAAGCATATTCAAAGGGTGTGAACAATCAAACTTCAATCTCTTGAGAGAGATTTTGAAAATGAGAAAAGTGAAAGAAAAGGAAAGTTTGAATGAATATTCCAATAGATTTCTAAATTAGTGATTGAATGAAGTCCCATGGAGATACAATTGATTATTGATGAGTTCTTTAGAGGTGATACATTTGTATGTGGTGGAGGAAAAAACCCACCTAGATCGAATGCTTGAATAAAGTCAAGTCATAATGTTTAATTGCAAAGCGTTTTTGCTTGTTTAAAAAAGATTGTCACTTTCACAATCAATAACAATTTATTTGTTAAGGCAGAATATGGTGAAGGAAATTTGTTCTTAGGTTGTTAAAAGACTACACGAGAGCATAAGAACATATGATATTTGGACAAGGGTGCAATAGTCACATGATACAAAAGCTTTTGTTAAACATGAAATCCTCATTTGCATCACAAGTTAAATTAGGTAATGGAAAGTAAAGGGAAGAAGACAAAGACAACATTCGAGTTACAAAAAAACAATGAGATAAGGTAATTCATGACACTCTTTATGTACAAAAACTAGATGAAAATATGTTGAACATTAGACAACTTTTGAATTACGAATATACTTTTTCGAATTGAGAATCGAGAGTGGAGAATTGAGAATTGAAAGAAAACTCAACTTTGTGGCAAGATAAAACGGTGACTCTTGTCCATGACACAAGAGACTTAGGTAGGTAAATTGCAGTGATCTTATGTTGTTTTCTCAAAAGAACATAAACTTGTGTTGTTTGAGAAAGAAATGCCTAAAGAGTTTTTTATCCTGAAGGATGTTAATACAACAATTTGCATGCTGAATAGATACAACATAGCCTTTTGTGAACCATCTTAAAATTTTTGGGTGTGTTTTTATGCTCAAGTTCCCAAACCAAAGAGAACAAAGCTTGAACGTGGGTGATATATCTTTATTTGTAATAGTTTAGGGACAAAAATGTATACAAATACTTATAAATGCTCTAACGTTTTCTTTCCACTTTCTCAATGTTGTAGCCAGCAGAAAATCTTGAAGCCGTAGTTTTTAATGAGTTTGAATTCTGTAAAGGAACCTTGAGCGCCGATGCGTTTTCAAACGTGAGTCATCTTAAGTTGCTCAAGATCAATGGTCCATATTTTTCAGGAAGCCTGGACTATCTTCCTAGTGAATTAGGATATCTATATTGGACTTGTTATCCTTTTAAGTCTTTGCCACCTCGTTTTCTACCATACAAGCTTGTTTCATTGTCCCTGACTTATAGCCATATCGAGCAACTATGGCAAGATACAAAGGTATAGTTACGTATTGTTCTTTTCTGATTTTATATGAATAATCAAAGTATCTAAGCTTTATGATTGTTTTAAAAATTCGATATGTTATGCTATATGAATGTTATAATATATATTCACATGCCATTTCAAGAGATGTATCATTCAACCTGTACAAGTATATGCATGTCAACAAAAGAAAGATAAGTGTCATTATTGACTTTGTTTCCTGTTATTGTACTTTCAGCCTTTACACAATTTGAAGCGTTTGGATCTCTCTTTTTCAGAAGACCTAATCAAGATGCCAGATTTAGGGGAGGCCATAAATCTTGAGTGGCTAAGTCTGAGAAGTTGTACAAAAATAAAGGAGATCCATCCATCCATTGGTCTTCTAAGAAAACTTTCTTATGTGACTTTGGAAGGCTGCGAAAATCTTATAAAGTTGCCACATTTTGAAGAGACCCAAAATCTTAAAATACTAGATCTTGAGAGCTGTATAAAACTGGAGAAGATCCATCCATCCATTGGTCATATAAGAAAACTGAAATTTTTGAACTTGAAAGACTGCGAAAGTCTTACCATGTTACCACATTTTAGAGAGGACCTAAATCTTGAAATTCTAAATCTCCAAGGATGTATGAAGCTGAGGCAGATCAATCCATCCATTCATCATCTAAAAAAACTCACTATTTTGAATTTGGAAGGCTGCAAAAGGCTTGTGAGCTTGCCCTACACCATATTATGCCTCAATTCTCTCAGTTATCTGAATCTTTCGGCCTGTTCAAATCTGTGTTATATCCAGATTTTAGAAGAAGCAAGGGATGAAGGTCATTTGAAGAGGCCTTGTATAGGTGAAGCTTCTCTAAGATCATCCATCATGAAAAGGTGGTTTAAGTGGCCTTTACACTTGTTGCATTCAAGAAGACATAAAGATTCAGTTAGCCACTTTTTGCCTTCTCCCAATTTCTCATGCATGCGTGAATTGATTTAAGTTTCTGCGCTTTACTTGAAATCCCTGATGTTGTTGGAAGTTTTCACAGCTTAGAAAGGCTAAATTTAAGTGGAAACAGTTTTTCTAAACTACCAAGCCTGAAGGAGCTTTCCAAACTGTATCATTTATTCTTAAGGCATTGCGAGCAACTGATATATTTGCCTGAGCTCCCTTCACAAACGAACTTGACATGGCCAACTACAGAATTTCCAGTATGGACAGACACGAAAGATAAAGAAATAGATCTATTTTGTAGAGTCAGGTTTAGAAGTTTTGAACTGCCCAAAATTAGATGAGATTGAAAGGGAACGCTGCACTAAAATGACTGTTTCATGGATGATACAAATACTACAGGTCTGGCGGATCCTTCTTTCTCTTTCTCTATTTTTGTGTGTAAATACCAGGAACTAACATAGCTTTGTCTTTGGTACTAGGCACAACACTGCAGAGATCCGTTGTCCATACCAACGAATAAATATTTTTCAAGTGTTACTCCTGGAAGTGAAATACCAAGGTTGTTCAACCATCAGTGTAAGTCTAGCTGTCTAAGGCGCATTGACGCATCTCCCTATCGGAATGACTATGTGGCTGCTGTGTTTTGTGTATTATTCGAAGCTCGGTGCAAAAGTGGTATTGTGTCACCAATGTGTCCTCCGGAAGCAAAAGGAAAGTATCGTGGCAGTAAGATTCCAATGCTTCTTGATGATGATCTAGCCGTTATGGACAATTGTTCAGATTACTTGTGGATGACCTTTTTGAATAAATATGAATTCATTGGATATCAGCGCTCATGTTTGCATAATAATATATCAGCAGTAGTCGGGGATGGTTTTCATATTTCCATTAAGAAATGGGGGTATCGTCTGATTTATGATCTCGATCTAGAATTATCTATTTTAGCAAGGATGCATGGTGGAAGTTAGACGGGCTTGAAGAACGAGGTTTTGGCATTTGAAGAAAACAAGCAGAAACACTGCATTTTTACAGAAATTCCTTATGGTATGTTTGGATGAGACAATTTAAGAGGGTGATTCATTTATTTGGAGAATTTGAGATCCTTTGTAATGAAATGTTTTGTTTGGATAGGGAAATTAAAAAACATTTAAAATATATGCATTTTTTTGAAGTATTTCAATTAGATAAATTAGAAGAAATTCAAATACTCTAAAAAAGGTGGAATTTGAAATTCTTCTCACTCAACCTCACACTCTGAATTCAATCCCAAATGTACCTGGCAAACCCGACAACCATGATAGGCTGGGTTGGCCATACAATCTAGACGGATCAGACTGACCTAAGAACACAAAAGGGTTGAGCAGGCCCAACAATCCAGACAGGTCGGGTGGGCCCGATGACCCAGATGGACTGGTGACCTGATGACACATACGGGTCGGGCGGGCTTGACAACTCAAATAGGTCTGTCAAGCCCGACAATCCACATTGTTCGGGCAAGCCCGACGACCAAGATGTGTTGAGTTGGCGCAACGACCCAGACGAACCAAGTTGGCTCGACAACATAAACGGGTTGGCGGGTTCGATGACCCAAATGGACTGAAGACCTAAATGAGTCGGGTGGGCTCGAAGACAGAGATGGGCCGAATTGACCTGACAACCAAGACGAGTCAGCGAGTCCGATGACCCACACGAGTTTGGCGGGCCAGACGACTTAGAGGTGTCGGGTGGGCCTGATGACCTAGACGTGTCGGGCAGGCCCAACAACATGACCGACCTGTTGACCCGACAAGCCTGATCGACCTGATGGCCTAGTCAGGCCTAACCAGTCCGCCGACCTAACCAATCCGCCGACCTACATGAGTCCGCCGACCTTGCCAAGTCAGGTCGGCCAATCAACACAGACTTGTTGGGTGTGCCCGATGACACAAACGAGTCCGACAACCTAGATGGGTTGGACGGGCACGACGACCTAGACGGCACCGACCAGCCAGATGACCTAGGCGGACCCGACCGGCCCAATGACCTAGACGGGCCCGAGGACCTAGACGAACCAATGACCAAGACGGGCCCAATTGCCCAATGACCTAGACGTGCCCGATCGATCCAACGACCTAGTCGGTTTGGGCCAATCGAACAACACAAATTGGTCGGGGAAGCCCAATGACACAAACATGCTCAACGACCTAGATGGGTCGAGTGGGCTTAATGACCTAGTGGGGCCAAGCTAGGCCAATGACCTAAACGGGCCGATTTGGGTCGGTTCGTGCCGGGCCATGTTGACGAACTTGACGGGCACGACTAGCAGGTGTGGGCCATTAGGCTTGTGTGAATTATCAGGCCAACCCAGCCTGTTTGGGTTTTCTGGCCGGCACAGCCCGTCTCGGTCATCAGGTCAGACCAATTCGGCTGGGTAGTCGGGTTAGCCCAGCCCTTCTGGGTCATCGAGCCCGTTTCCAAATTTATCATGAATTCAAAACATAATTAAACCTAAAATAAATATTGTAAAAATTAAATTTTATCTCACAAGAAATTCAATTGTTTTTTTCCAAACAAGAAATTGAAATGTAAGGTATTTTAATTTCTTTATCCATACAAGTTATTTAGAAATTTAAGAGGATTTAATTTCAAGCAATTCAAATACAAAACATTTCAATTTCTGAGCATTGTTGAAATACTCAATCCAAACACAAGGTTAATGTTCTCACCAGATTCTACCCAAAGTCTTCAAGCTAAAGTCAACGTTCTCGGGTTGCTACTACCAAGTGATTTGGGTCCACGAGAGATTAGAGAGGAAATCTAAAAAAGATTCTCCAATATTTAAGTCAATAAAAAAAGTATGGATCAATGAACGATAATAAAATGTGTATTGTATAAAATAACTAGTGCATGTTTACTCCCTATATCATAGACTGTATACATAAAGCTTATTGGCTCACTAGTTCCACTAATAACTGATATAACATAACGACAATAATAGGGAGATAATAAATGAAGGGAATCATATTTTGAAAAAAGAAAATTTGATAACATTTGACAACGTTAAGTCGACTCCTATGTGTTACCTATTTTATTGTGTTTTTTTTTGGAAAATGATATAGTAACATCTAAAAGTTGACAACTTCTTTTACAATCTTACGTGGTAATGATCTTTTTTTTTTTAATTTGTTTAATTCCATGTTGGCCGTTTTTGAATGAAAGCGGGAGTTCATGGTAAACTGGAGAGTCGTTTGTTGGTGTTGGAGAACTCATCCGCTCATTTGAACAGTTATCCAATCAGTTATTCAGTCTTTCTTCTTCTTGAACTCCACAAGTTTCCCCTTTCTTCCCGAACCCCATCTTCTTGGTGATTTCCCTATTCGTGGTGTTGGTGGACACGTTGTGGGTTTACGTAGTGGTCGAAAGTGTTGGTAGGTAGTGTTTGTTATCCTTTTTCATGCAAAGGACCCATTTTTCAAGTACTGAGTGGTGTGGGTATTGCAGGAGTGGCATTTACTGTTGGTGGTATTCACAGCCATAATCTTGGTCGGTGATCGAAAAGTTGGTCAGTGGTAAGTAATTTTGGTGTTGATTATTAGTTGTCTTGATTGGTGGGTTTTACATTGATTTTTGTTGGGAACGTTTATTTCTTTTGATTTAGGGTTAACTTTAATTTCATTTCCCATGTGGTTCCTTCCACGTTTGTGTTCCAATGAAGGAAATAAGGTTACTTGTTTTTGTTTTCGATGTAGGTAATAATTTTGGTGTTATATGTTTCGCTGTTGTACCATATTATTTGAATGAGTTTAGGAATCCTGATTCCAATTTCGTTCTTCTTTTGGGTGCAAGGTGCACAAGGTACTGAATTGGTGTTTGTTGAAACAGTGGGCAAACAAAAACAACACTTATAAGGACAAAATGTGAAGAAGGAAGTGAATAAACTGAAACCATAAGGGAGCACATAGAAAGCATCTGTGAGTAATGTGAAACCTTTAATTAAGAAGAATGTAAGTTAAATAAGTAATTTTTTCATTAAATTTATTATATTTTGTACATTATTGGTTATATTAAATTTAATTCTTTGCATATATTTTAGGTTTGCATTGAGCACAGATGCCAAACGAGGTTGATTGTGTAAGCTAATGCACTATTGAGTAGTACACATCGTTCAAGACTTGAATTGACACCATTTTTGTCGTGCTAATGCACTATTGAGTAGTACACATCGTTCAAGACTTGAATTGACACCATTTTTGTTGTGCCTTCGGCTAAAAATGGAGTTGAATATAAACTATTCATTGATAAGATAGGTCCTTAGTCCATGGGTTCCGAAAGGGGAATTCATCCAAATTAGGTAGCACTTGCTGAAATTAACTTGTTTAGATGTTTGTATATGTTTGGGGTTGAGTGCATCAGACGAAGATGTAGATTTGGATAGTGAATTATGGGGTGATGTGGGGTTGTTGTTTCCTACTAAGGAAATCAAGATCAATGACATAATTGAAAGGATGAGGGAGTTGGTTAGTGAAGCAAACCATGTTGATAGTGTTTGCCGACTCTATGTGCTTTTATGTTTTGTTGTTCTGCATTTCCCTAGGACCTCTAGGACTATAACGAACATGCCTTTTAGTTCTTCTAAGCATGTGCCATGGGCCATCATTCTTGGTAGGGATCAATCCTTTATCATTTTCCCCTTGTTGGAGAGAATTTGATCTCAAATTCTTTAGGTCTTTGTTCATGGAGCTTGACTTGAGTTGATAAGAACTTTCTTCATCTTTAATGATTCCATATCCCTAGTCTTGGAGATGCCCTCTTTCTTTTTAATGCCACTCTCCCTTTCTTGCTTAGTGTTTTTGTTCATCTCTCTTGGTTTGGGAAGAGAATGAAGATTGGTGTTGCACCTCTTATTTTGAAAAACTTTGTTTGTAGGCAAGTAACTCCTTGGTGAAAGCTTGCCCATTTTCTTTTTCTTCTTCATATTTTATTTTATATTTGTCCTCATTTTCTTGTGGAGGTGGGAGACGTGAGATTGTGAACTTCTTTCCGAGGGAGGAGAAAACATAGGTCTTTGCATGGCCATCATAAACAACTTTTCTATCAAATTGCCATGGCCTACCTAGCAAAATATGGTTGGCTTCCATAGGCACAATGTCACATAATACTTCATCCTTAAAATTGCCAATTGAAAAGTTGATGAGGACTTGTTTAGTTACTTTTATTTCTTCTTCCTTAAGCCATGATAGCTTGTAGGGCTTGGCATGAGGAATGGTTTTCAAGCCAAACTTGTCCACCACCCTTGGACTAGCCATATTTACACAATTTCCACTATCTATGATGAAAGGACATATCTTTTTATTGATAAGGCACCCTTCATGGAAAAGGTTGTCTTTGAGAAGGATCAAGTTCTTTGGGAACTTGCCCTAGTTGGCGCCTTACCATTAACAATCCACTTTCAAGTGGTTTAGCCCTTTCAATTGAAGAAGAAGAAGTGTGGGAAGAAGTACTTTTAAGGAAAGGGGAAAAAAATGTTCACTCTCATCATCACTCTTCTTTAAGATCATTTTCCTCTTTATTGGGAAATTCAAAGCAATGTGTTTATACCCCAAACATTTAAAGCATTTAATGGAACTTGATCTTTGAGAAGTGGAATGGTGAGTGTGACCACTTGGTGACTTATTTTTATTTGATGGTGCTTGGGGAGACTTAGAAGGAGAGTTATCAAGTTCCTCTTTAGCTTTTCCCTTCCATGAGTGACTATAGTAGTGGTTGGGTGAGTAACTCTTCATTGCCCTATTCTTTCTTTTCAAATGAGTTTCAATTCTAAGGGCAAGTGTGAAAACATTTTGAAGAGTGGAGTACTCATAAAACTCTACTTGGTCTTGTATGTCTCTCCTAAGACCATTCATAAATCTTTTCATTTTTTCTTTGTTAGTTTCTTTTATTCCAACCCTAAACATTTGATGTTAGTTTTGAAATGGTGAGTTTAGCTAAGAAGGGGGGGTTGAATTGGCTTTATAAAACTTTTTCAAAAGCTTAAACCTTTTTTCAATTGAATCTAATAGACTGGAAAGTTTGGATGTAAATATAGCATACCAATACACTTTTAGTTAATTAAATTTAAAACAACAGACTAAATTGTTCTTGATGCTATGAAAGAGTCGACTAAAAAGACAAATCAGTCGGCTAAAATACTGGAGAATTATGCAAAATGCAGAATTCGCAAATTTAACTCAAACAACAATCTTTTACATACAAGAATTGTTCCAATCAGTATTTATAACAAGTATAAAGCCTCAGATTACACAAGAACGCATTAAATCACACCAAAGATCAAATTGCTTGATTTTCTTGAGTTTTTAAAGAGTTTCAAAGAGAGTGAGATGAGGGAAAGAAGAATGCACAATTATTTTTATACTGGTTCACTCAATCACAGAGCTACATCCAATTTACCAAGATAACCTGAGCTTGGTTTCCACTATATTCAAAACTTTTACAAATCACACACCAAGATTACACTTTTGAACAACAAAACTCACAAGATTTTTTAATCACACAAAAATCTAGACACACACCCTACAAGAATCACACTTGCAGACTTGAAATCACATCAGGCAAACCAACCAGAGGCACAAGAACATCCAAACCTGATGGTGGTTGTTCCATTGTTCTTGCACAAGAGGAAGTCAAAAGTTTATCGCCGAAGTACGTTTTGAAGAGGTGGAGCAAACACATTTGACAATGACATACTTACTTAAGAGCGTCATACAATAATAAAAATGAGGAGCCTCATGTGGAAATGTATGACTTAATGTTTAAGAGATTTTATGAAAATGTAGAAGTTGTTTGTCAATCAGAAAATGGGACAAAGTCAGTGCTCACCCAACTAGACTCCATTTGTGCAACTCTTGACTTACCTTAAATGAATATTGCAAACAAAGTAGTGTCGGCATATAATACCTTTAAATTCAAACAAAAGACAACTACATTGAATGTCTAGACTCACTTTATAAAAAAAAAACTTCATGGATTTTGTCTGCACTTTCCCCGTTACGTATGAACTCTTCTTTCACCATGTATTTCCTTTTCGGCCTTTGACCGCAAAGCATTGTCATATTGCACCACAAAATTTTTTTATGTTGTTGTAGAATTAATGAAACCATCAAAGATGGTATTTATACCTAGAGATTGCAAATAAACCTGGCCCTATGGGTATTGCCCGAACCCGTCCTCATTTTGATGGGGAATCCCCACATTGACTGGGTATAGGTGTGAGGAATCCCTAACTTTTTCAATTGGGTATGGAGATTTACATATCCCTACCATAATACCTATCCCCGTTTAAATTATTAAGATATTCACAATTAATTAAGTAACCATATATATATATATATATATATATATATATATATATATATATATATATATATATATATATCTATATATATATATATATATATAT
>Ga0214542_1011398_pt1 | contig 12197 bp, 9 predicted proteins | sample CNSS1metaG_FD_160096 | JGI IMG/M metagenome (GOLD analysis project Ga0214542, IMG submission 160096) | Root nodule microbial communities from cowpea collected in UCLA plant growth center, Los Angeles, California, USA - CNSS1 | ecosystem: Host-associated > Plants > Roots > Nodule | place: USA...
GCATTAATGTTCAAAAACTTGATTGCACATAGTGCGTGACAGCATGGAATTCCACTGACACTCCATTTCCTGCACGTGCACTCCCTTTTATCAATGTTTACCACAAATTGCTCTCCAAGTGCTGATGTGTGGCGAACTTCAAACAACTTATCTCCTGCCCACCTAATTACAATCACAAAATACACATATTTTGTAATGACAGGGGACCAACTTAAAAGGACAAAAAAAAAGGATCAAAGTGTCAGTGTACCTTGGTAACCAATGGCTCACTAATTTTGATTCGTGTTTAAGTCTATCCAGAATCTTTGGCATGATTGACCCCTTATAAGCTGCAATTTTTTTTCTATTGCTGGCCCATTTCTTCATGATGTACACTCGGATATCCTCTAACATGCTTATGATGGGCTTGGTCCGAGTGTGAAGTAGCACACTATTGAATGACTCATACATGTTGTTGACAATAGTGTCACATTGAGGTCTTATAGTGAAGCGTGATCTTGACCAGAACCTAACATACCAGTACACAGAAAATGAAGTCATGAAATACTAAAATCAATTAACTAACGATGAATATTTGACTTACCTTGGGGGAATCGCTATTAAGTATTTGAATGCGTCCTCATTCAGCTCCTTAATTTTCAGCATTTTTTTCTCCCAACCTTGTGGATATGTGGAATATGCTGCCAGCCACATGAGACGCTTGAGATTTTTTCCTGGAAATTGCTTTCAAAAATTGGCATAGAGATGTCGGACACAATATCTCTGATCCACTCCAGGAAGCAGTTCTTGGATAGCTTGAAGCAGACCCTGTGAAGTACATAAACTTTAGTTATCAACATACATTTGACATAAAGTAGCATTTTTTATAATATTACCTTCTGCTGATCTGATATAAAGGTGCATGATGCATCGACTGTATCCCCACCCAAATCATTTATCAGAAGCTCCATGAACCATCTCCATGAGTCCTTGTTCTCCACTTCTACAACCGCATATGCTATTGGCAAAATTTGGTCATTGCCATCTCGTCCAACTGCTGTTAATAACTCTCCACCATACTTGCCCTTCAAAAAGCAGCCATCCACTCCAATAATAGGCCTACATGCGGCAAAACTATCTTTGCATGCCTTTAGGCATGCATAAAACCTACTAAATATGACTTCACCATCAATGTTTTCCACTTTAACCTTCACTGTGGAACCTGGATTTCCTCTTAAAAGTTCATGTGCATAATCGTATATTCTTCTATATTGCTCCGTGAATGAACCATCAACAACATCTCTTGCAATTGCTTTTGCTCTGAAAGCCATATTTCTAGATATACTGACATTCCACTTCCTAGATACCTTGTCACGGATATCCATGACCTTCGTATGCGGGTTTTCTCTAACAGTCTTTTCCATCTTCTTACTCAACCATTTTGCATTCATTAACTTCACATTAAAGTCTCTATTGCAGCTATGCTCATCAATTATTTTCCTAAGTTGCCAAGACTTCACTGCAGACATATATGCACAGTAAGCATACCAATTGCACTTTCCCTCCGCACCAAAACATTTTACAGTAACTCTACTCCTGTCATTTCTATCAAATCTTAAATTCTTTCCATTTGCCAATGCATATGTTCGAATAGCTTCTGTAAATTCCTTTTTCTCTGTGAAATAGGTACCAACTTCCCATTTGTATTGGTCCATACTTTTTGGCATTGAGAAGGTTGGAAAGCTTCCATAACTCTCTTTATCATTGTCTTCCTCATCAGTGTCGGTTGTAGTAAGGAATTCATCTGAGTGCCACTCAATATCTGAAAATTCATCACCAGATCCTACTCCTACAACCTCATCCTCACTTGAATTACTACACTGTGGTTGACTACAAGAACCTGCTCCTCCAATATCTTCTGGAGTACAACCAACTTCACATTCCACGTGACCATCCCATGGCTCAACTTCCTCGTCAGCTTCAACACTAACATCAACAAGCCCTTCATCACAAAACTGCTCTGCAACAACATTACTCCTTGTATCCTCACCATCTGCATCTGACTTATCTTCGGTTTTGTCATAAACCTCAAACACCTCCACCTCATCTGCCTCATGTAAGTTCTCTTCAACTTCAGCATGAACCTCTTGAACATCCTCATGCACATCCTCCTTATCAGTCTCTTTTTCTCCATCATCATCCAACTCCTTTTCAACTTCAGCATCAACAACCTCCACATCCTCCTTATCTGTCTCTTTTTGTCCATTAACTTCATCATCCAACTCCTTTTCAACTTCAGCATCACCCTCCACTTCTTTATCCCCTTCATTATCAACCACACCCCCTTCGATCATGTTAATAACCTCAGGTTCAGTCATCCTGTGCACCACATAAAGATGAACAACACCATTTATCATAGATATGGTGGCCATATGCATAGCGCCTTTGTCATCAACTAGTTGCACCAACTTATCATCTAGCACTAACTCTCCTCCAACAGAGTACCAGAGCTCTTTGGGATTAAGATGTCCCAATTCTCGTACTTCATGCAGAATCTCGAAATAGCTCCACGTATCAGGATCACAGAACCACGACACCCTTTCCCCACCGTCATACCGTAGCTTCCCATCACTGACAAAATGCCCACAGTGGTGGACCACCACTTCGAAACGATCTTCAGACATCCAACCTGAAACTAAAATGCCCACAAAAGGATACACATATTACCGTCCATACCACCGTCAAACCGACAAATTAATATGGGGGACCACAAATAATATAAACTACACTGCTCAAAGCAAATGGGGGACCACAGACCCACGCACAAAATGGAAAATGAAACTCCTTAAACCCCAATCACACAACACTCCCACACTTCCATCCATGAAAACAAAGCAAACAAAAAACCGAAGTCGAAAAAACCCTAAACTCCAATCAATGAAAATAACAAACAAAATTCCCAAATCCAACTTCTAACCTTCAATGTAGATGACCTTCGCTCAACAATGTCGTCACGATAAAGCCTGGAGATTGCAATCAACGTTGAAAAATGGCAGCGCCTTCCTCCGCCTTGCATTCCCAATCCCTCATCGCAATCCCAAACCCTACTCGCAATCCTTATTTCGTTTAATCCCTAATTTTAAAATCATCCCAAAACGACGTTATACTTACAAAATTAATAAACAAAACGACGACCTTCAAAAACATTTTTGTTTAATTCAAAAAATATTTTCCACCTTGTACTGTTCAAATTAAAAAACAAATCCACATCAGCCATCCATTGAAACGTGTACAATGTTATACAAAAAATTGTTACTCAACTTAACGCCGTTAACGAATTGGGCTTATTTGAATCAATTTTGCAGAATTATGGACCAAATTGAGATTAAAAAAAACCTATTTGAGATTTTCCAGCGAAAATATGGACGAAGGGAGTATTTTAGCCTTTAAAATATTGAAATTTGATTTTATCATAATTAAAAATAAATTAAAAGGTTAAAATAGATATTATATTTTAAATAATAATAATGAATATAATCTATAAATTTTCTTTTCTGTATTACATTTCATTTTTTCAATTTTATTATTATTATTTAAAAATTAATTATTTTATAAATAGTTTATTTTTAACCTTTTAATCACTCTTTTAAAAATCTCTTTTATTTTTTAACAGTTATTCTAAAAAAAATGCATACATATTTTATTTTTCTAACTTTATTAATTATTTTAAAAAATTAATTATTTTTATAAATAGTTTATCTCTAATTATTATTATAAAATTCTCTTTTATTTTTAATAGTTATTTTATTTCAATTATTTTAAAAATTAATTATATATTTTAAAAGTGAATGTTATTGATATTACTTTAAATTTTTATAAAAATTTAAAATTTAAATAACATATATGCGACACCTGTTTTTCGCTAGTTTAAAATAAAATATGTTAACTTAACGATATTTGACGCTAATGCTAATGTTGTGTTCACTTGGGAGAGAATAATTGAGAGAGAGTGAGTGGATGAGTTTGAGTTGATTTAAGAGTGAAATTTGTGTTGTTCTTTTTAAGGGATTTAGAAGTTATGGTTAGTAAATTTAGAAGTAATTTTTGTAAAAGTTTGTGATTGATGTGATAGATTAAAAAATATGTTTTAGTAGAAGTAATAATGAAATTACCATTTAGCCTTTAGTTTAATTAGTATCTGATCCACTACCCCGTATCCGATCCACCACACAACGTATCCGATCCACCATACTCGTATCCGATTCAGCCAAAAGAACGAATCCAAGAGCAGCAACGAATCCAAGAGCAGCAGCGGATCTGATCCAACACAAATGGGATCGAATCAAAGAGCAGCTTATCCGATTCAGCACAAATGGGATCGAATCCTCACACATGAGATCGGATCTGTGTTTGCAGCGAGACTTCTCATGGTTGTAGCTCTTCATGGTTGCAGCGAGAGTGTGTTTGTAGCGAAGAGGTGGTAAATGGGTAAATATGTAATACCGCAAGCCAATCCTACCAAAACATTATGCCCGTGATTACAAATTTCAGGGATTCCTGGCATTCTCGCTATGCCATCTGCACAGATACTCTTAAACGAACATCACATGAGCTCTCATTTCTTTCCTTGCAAATATACTCTCTTTGAAGCGAACACAACATAAGAGATCTTAACTTTTACAAAATTATACTAATGTATTATATTTTTAGTTTATTAATGATGTTAATAATTAATTATTTGTTTATTATTTTATATAATATTTTAAATTTTAGTATCGGTATGTGAAAATTGTTTAAAAGCATAGAAATTGTTTCTCAAAAATGTTTTATTTTACGATATTTTTTTAATTACAAATGCAATTTTTAATACAATAATTTTACAATTTTTTATAATTTTAAATTCAAAATTATTACCACATATTTTGAATTTTAAAATTTTCGTTAATTGTGACAACTATTTTTTTTTTATTTTTTTTTATTATTTTCTATATTATATTTATAAAATATATTTAATATATAATTTTTACAATAATATATAACATATTTAAAATATTCACATATACATATATTTATAAATTTTACAGTATTGTATGTATCTTAAATTTACATCATTTGGTACTTATTATATTTTCTACACTAAAAGAGAAAGAAGTATTATTTATTTACAGTTTTCCCTCTTATGGATAAAATCCTTTTGGATTATTTGTTAGATAATATATCAATTATTAAATTTGTTAGGTTAGTTATAAGTTAGTTTTGCATTTTGCATATTTCTGCATGTTTTGTCTATTCTTATATAAGCTTTCCCCTTGTAATGGTTAGATACAGTTTTATATAATACAAAAGTTTTCTTTCGTTTGCTTTCTCTTCACGTAATCCTAACATGGTATCTAGAGCTTAAACTGAGCCATGGCTTTTGAAAATTCCTCTTCGTCAACTAAACTTAACAAAATTTAGTTTAAAGGACTACATCCACACATTTATAAAGATAAAGGACTAAATTGGTTCAAAATTTTTAATAGAGACTAATTTCAATTTTTACTATAAAGTAAAGGACCAAAAACATATTTAACCCTTAAATCATTCACTCTTAAATAGAATTTGATTATCACGTTAAGTCTCATAGATTTACTTGATAATTAAATCTTTCACTCTTAATAAAAACATTATCATGTTGAGTCTCAGATTCACTTTGATAACTAAAAAAAATATTAAAATATTAAAATTTAAAATTTAAAAATATTAATCAAATCAAAGTTTTTTCAAACAATTTTTTAAAACAAAAGAACTATGTAACTTTGATTTCTCATTTTAGAAGAAAATACGAAGGAGTAAGGTCAAACACCTTGTCGAGATCAATTAAAAATTAAAAAAAAAATGTTTTCTTTATTCACATTTGTCTGTCTTATTTAATTTTGGAAAAAATTAAATATTTCAAAATTTTATTAGTTTTGCACACCTAATTAAATTAGGATGGATGGATGTGTGGGTGCTAATATCTTCTCACATGTAACCGATTTTTGAATTCAAACTGGTTTTACATACCATTTGTTTTTTTTTAAAGGCTTTCCACAATTTCCCTTGATAAACTATGGTAAAGAATCCTATATAAAATTTATGTTTTTAAAACAAATTTTTTTGTCATCATTCCATCATGATTTTGGTTCTTACAATAAGTTAAATTTAACACATGGTTGTGTTGTCATTGGTTTGGTGTGAATGTTAGAAACCTTTCTGCGAGGGTAACCATGAGTGAGGTTTTCTTGGCCTAGGAACTGTAATTTAAGAAGAGTGTCATGCAGCCTAAGAAGAGTAATAAAATAAGACATCGTTAATTGTCTTGTAAAGTGCCCCTACAACATTAGTGAACAAATTCATGTTTGGAAAAAATACAATCATTTATTTATTAGGTCAAACTCATGTGTTTAATCGTTGAGCCAACTTCTGTGTACCTTTTTTCTTTTAGATTTTTTTTTTGAGTCCAAACGTATGGTTTATTAAGATCAGCATTAATTAATTCAGTCATAAATTTTCAAACCAAATGAATTAACGCAGTGTGTTTGTTTTTCCATTTAACATGACCACATATTTTATGTTTGGTTTTATATTTACATATATATTTGTCGTGAATAAACTTTTGGTATGGAGATGGATAGTGATAATATTATGAGAGATGAAGTGGATAAAAGTTGTAAACGAGTTATTGAAGGGTGAGAAAGATTTGGAGTTGAAGAAAAATGCAATGGAATTATTAAGATAGTGATATTATTACATTGTCTACTTTTATATAAGATATTGTTGAAATTGTTGAAATGCTTTCTTTTAGAGATGATCTGCATGGATATTAAATATTTGTTACTTTTGGTTTGATTTAAATATATGATTTTAGTTTTTTTTTAATGTTAAGAACTTATATAATATATTATTATTAATCTTTAATATTATTAAATTATAATCTTATTATAATTTTTATTATTTTATGTATTACTTAATTTTTTATATATTTATGTATTAGATGAAATAGTTATTTTACTTTTAAAATATAGATTTACAATTAAAATTATATTTATAAAAAGATTAAGTTTCATTAGACATTGATTTTTTAGCAATGGATTTGAATTTCCACTTTGATCCAAATATTTGGATTTGAATTTAAAAAAAAATTCAATTTCATTTTGTACAAGAAATAGATTTGGATCAAAATCTAATATTTTTTTTAAAATAAGATTGTGATTATATGATAAAGTCAATTGATTTTTTTTTAAATAAGAGGAAATCGTCAGGACTTGTGACGACATTCAGACTTAAATTATCATAAGTGTAACTAATTTTATTTTTTATTTTTTTTAAAAGTAAAGTCGTCTTCTTATAACTCTTACATATCTGTGTGTATCAGAAAATTGAAGACTCATGATGACTTCAATTCTATATTTTTTATTAAATAACTTTTTTATAATAACTTTAGTTTTTTAATTTTATGATAGACATAAATCGACTAGGAGTCATAATGACTTCGATTTGAATATCATCTTTCAGTCCAAATTACTTCATCCTATTTTAAGAAAAATCAATCGATCTTAGTTTACGAGTAGGGTTCAAAAGAAGAGAGTCCATCCTCACCCCATCACGTCTCATTCTCATTTTTATCCGACATACTCTTCAATCCACACACAAGACTTAATTTCTTCTTCCTCAAATTGAACCCTTCACCCAACTAAATCGCAGTAGAGAACCCAATAATCCAAACCCTGGATAAAAAGAAAAAAAGGGAAAGAATAAAAAATCGGGACATAAAGAAGTATGGTAAATCCAAGTCACTTATAATATTTCATTCACTCGCCAGAGAAGGATAATCTGCTAGTTTGTTTTAGTTACCCGCACCCCGTGTTAGTTTGTTTTGTTATTGGGCTGACTGACTGGCTATGCCTCCTACACCACACTTTTCACTTTCTGCTTGCACCCCACACATTACTCATTGCATCCCCTTACTTTTACTATTCTACATTTACCTATTTTTTAATTAAACTCCACTTTCCACACATGCATTTTTTTTTCTTTCTTTTTATCCCTTTTATTTTTTCTAAAATTAAAAAAATGCAAAAGTAATTTTTTTATTTTGCATTTTTCAAATAGTTTTTCATAAATAAATGTAACCCCCATTTCTCATTTTAAATGAGAATACATGAGAGTGAGAATTCATTTTTGTCATATTAAAGAACTAAAAAAAATTGTTTCTTTTGAATATTTTTATCTTATTATTTTTGAGAAAAAAAATAAACATTTTTAAAATCACATCAATTTCACATATTTAACTAAAACCACCTTCGGGAGCGTAATCGACTTTCAGATACAAAATCTAGTTTTCGTAAATCTTCTCTTATCTTTAGGTTTTCCATAATTTTTCTACAACAAACTATAGTCACAACTCCAAACCTATTTTCAATTTTTTATTTTATTTTTCATGGTTCTATCGCAATTTCGGTTGCAACAATTATATAAATAAATTATGATACAACCATTTGACCCTCCTAATATAAGACAAGAACTTTTGAAAATTACATGACTTCTTTTCTTTGTTAGGCTCCCCAACGGAGTATTCACATATACGGGATGTTTTTAGCTTCTCTTAACGTGAATGTTCTATTTAATGTAAACATATATCCGGTTTTTTTGTATTTCGGGATCTATTTAAAGTGAAATTTGTAAAAATGGGTCTGATAATTTTTTTTTTTTGCAAAATTGGGTTAAGTCGTTAGGATGGAGGACGACATTACAGGTGAAGTCGTCCTCCATCCTACTAGTTTTTTTTTTTCAAAAAGTAAAACCGTGTTGTAGGAGGACGGTTTCTATTTACTGTAAAAAGTGAAGTCGTTTTCGTACATGACGACTTCACTTTTAATTTTTTTTTTTTTTTTAACTTGCATTTCCTTTGATGTCTCATCCACCTACCAAATGTTCCTGCAATCACAGAGCAAGAATAAGATCATCGCCTACCTTGCAACAATTTCAATTTCTCTGCACGTTTTACTGTCATGGCTTCTAACTGTTCAGTTCAAGTTTGGCCTCAACGGTGCACTCACATCAACAATTCTGGCATATTGGATTCCAAACTTGGGCCAGCTTGTGTCTATCATGACCAAGTGCCCTGACACATGGAAAGGTTTCTCATTCATGACCTTCAAAGATTTGTCATCAACCTTTCCCTCTCTGTTAAAGAAAATATATAAAAAAAAATTAAAAGTGAAGTCGTCATGTACGAGGACGACTTCACTTTTTACGTGAATAGAAACCGGCCTCCCACAATACAGTTTTGCTTTTTGAAAAAAAAAAGAAACTGGTAGGATGGAGAACGACTTCACTTGTATTGTCGTCCTCCGCCTTGACGACTTAACCCAATTTTGCAAAAAAAAAAATTCAACCGACCCATTTTTGCAAATTACAGTTTAAATATACCCCAAAATACAAAAAAAGCCCATATATCCTTCACATATTATTCCATCTCAGTGAACCTACATAAAAGCATAAATAAATGCCACACAACAATAGAATTTTCTATATTTCAATAAAGGAATCTGTTATCCACTACCAACCCAAGTATATAGATACTATGTATATTCTCTCTTGAGCTACCTGACATATCTAAATGCGTAAAGACTAGATACACATTATTGGACTCATGAACCAATCATTACTCTAGTGCATTTATTTGTGATCCATATTCATGTTTTAACTTGTGCTAGAGTAAAAACTACCACTCCATGTCAGGTTTTACAGAGGGGGTTTTACTGGGGAGATACAACACCAATGAGACCTGAGCCAACCATATAAGATAATGACACCACTCTCAACCCAAAACCTTAAGGCAATGGGTTTATGGATCTTTATTCTTATATAGTGCTCTACTTTCTCATTTCTGATCAATGTGGGACTTAGACTCACACTTGGATTCCTAACAATCTTCCCCTCAAGGGTGAGTCCCTTCAACCACATTGGTACACTCCCCCTCCAGCGGAAGCTGCCCAACCACGAGTACTCATTTTCCGCCCTTTTCTGTACCACCGTTCTTCTTAACGGGACACGCTTACCTGGAACCCTTACCTGGGACTCTTGCCAGGAAGACTTTCGATACTAGGACCATACTGGTACTGCACTCGTCTGAGCCTGAGCCGGTATTAACCATCGACTCTGATACCACTTGTCAGGTTTTACAGAGGGGGTTTCACGGGGGAGATACAACACCAATGAGACCTGAGCCAACCATATAAGACAATGACACCACTCTCAACCCAAAACCTTAAGGCAATGGGTTTATGGGTCTTTATTCTTATATAGTGCTCTACTTTCTCATTTCTGGTCATTGTGGGACTTAGACTCACACTTGGATTCCTAACAATATCCCCACATTGGTGGGAACTTAGTTTGGGATTTACTTTTTATGTTATAAAAGGGAGCCTATTGTTTCTTTAGGAAGCATCCCAAAGTCTTTCTTTTTTTTCTATTTGCTTTAGTGAGTGAGAGAAAACAAGAGAGAATATTTGTTTCTCCTTGAAGGTTCTCCTTATTAGTTTTTCCTATTTCCTAGAGAGAAGTCCTCATTTGTTTTCTCCTTGGAGATTGAGAGAGTGGTATGTAATTTGCTTTTCTTTGAATAAATTATATTCATTGCCTATTGTCTGTGTGTGTTCGTTTATTTTTATCTTGTATTTTACTTGTGAGTACTTGTGCTAGTACTCTGATACCCAACAGTGGTATCAGAGCTGTTGGTTTGTGTGATTATATTCCGCTGCTATTGTCATTAGAATAGTGTTGTGATAGTGGATAAAGTGTGGTAGTGTGAAAGTGCATGTCTAGGAAAGTTCTGGCTAGGAAAGACTTGGTACTTAAGCGTGTCCATTAGTGACCCACCTCTCTTTCCTGGGAATTACCTGGTGCACTGATTCACGATCTACTTGCATTGTTCCAGTAGACAGTACTATTCATAGTGAGAAGTGCATAAGTCGGTTTTAAAGCCATGACAACAAGATACGAGATAGAGAAGTTCAATGGGAAAAATTTCTCATTATGGAAACTGAAGATGAAGGCAATTTTGAGAAAGGACAATTGTCTAGCGACAATTGAAGAAAAACTTGTGGGCATTACATATCAAAAGTGGAAGGAAATAGATAACAATGCCATAGCAAATTTGCACTTAGCATTGGCAGATACAGTTTTATCCAGCATTGCGGAGAAGACTACAACAAAGGAGATTTGGGATACTCTCACAAGCCTGTACGAGGTTAAGTCACTCCACACAAGGATATTCTTGAAGAGAAAGCTCTATACTCTTCGAATGAGTGAGTCTACATCAGTGACAGACCACATCAACAATATAAATACATTGTTTGCTCAACTTTCAGCGGCAGATTTTAACATAATTGAAAATGAACGTGTCAGGTTTTACAGAGGGGGTTTCACTGGGGAGAACAACACCAATGAGATCTGAGCCCAACCACATAAGACACTGACACCACTCTCAACCCAAAACCTTAAGGTAATGGGTTTATGGGTCTTGATTCTTATATAGTGCTTTACTTTCTCATTTATGGTCAATGTGGGACTTAGACTCACACTTGAATTCCTAACAATCTCCCCCTCAAGGGTGAGTCCCTTCAACCACATTGGTACACTCCCCCTCCAACGGAAGCTGCCCAACCATGAGTACTCCTTTTCTGCCCTTTTCTGTACCGCCGTTATTCTTAACGGGACACGCTTACCTGGAACCCTTACCTGGGACTCTTGCCAGGAAGACTTTCGATACTAGGACCATACTGCACTCGTCTGAGCCGGTTTTAACCATCGACTCTGATACCACTTGTCAGGTTTTACAGAGGGGGTTTCACTGGGGAGAACAACACCAATGAGATCTGAGCCCAACCACATAAGACACTAACACCACTCTCAACCCAAAACCTTAAGGCAATGGGTTTATGGGTCTTGATTCTTATATAGTGCTCTATTTCCTCATTTCTGGTCAATGTGGGACTTAGACTCACACTTGGATTCCTAACAATCTCTTTGCCTTGTATGTTGATGACATGTTGATTGCCTGGTACTAATATGACAGAAATTGACAGGTTGAAGAAACAATTGTCAGAAAATTTTGAAATGAAGGATCTTGGTCCAGCCAAGCAAATTCTTGGTATGAGAATTTCCAGGGATAGATCTAAAGGTATTCTAAA
>Ga0214542_1011405_pt1 | contig 12190 bp, 9 predicted proteins | sample CNSS1metaG_FD_160096 | JGI IMG/M metagenome (GOLD analysis project Ga0214542, IMG submission 160096) | Root nodule microbial communities from cowpea collected in UCLA plant growth center, Los Angeles, California, USA - CNSS1 | ecosystem: Host-associated > Plants > Roots > Nodule | place: USA...
GTAAGCCAAAGATTGATGGAGAAACTCTAGTTACCAACAAGCTTTCATTCGAATCAAGCGAGGATCAAATTCAGTACAGGACAATATGTGAAAGAAGTATTATGTGATATTGCTCCCATGAACTCTTGTCATCTTGTTTTGAGATGGGCATGGCTTAATTTTAAAACACTCAATCTTGATGAACGTTACCTTTATTTGAGGCATGAGGGACATGAAATGAAGTTGAAATTTATGACACCAAGATAAGCAAAGAAGGATCAACATACGTTGAAGGAGAAAATAGAAAAAGAAAGAATGGAAAAAGAAGAAATATAAACTGCAGAAGGAAGGGAAATTGAAGAAAAAGAAAAGGAAGTAAAGAAAATGATTATGGAAAAGGTAGTAGAGAGGCTGTTTAATCGAAGGTCATCCATATTTAGTTGCATTCGTTTACGAAAGCAACAACAATGTTGTAAGTCAAAGATTGGTGGAGAGACTCGAGTTACCAACAAGCTTTTATCTGAATCAAGCGAGGATCAAATTCAGTATAGGACAATGTCTGAAAGAAGTATTATGTGATATTGCTCCCACGAACTCTTGTCATCTTGTTTTGTGATGGGCATGGCTTAATTTTAAAACACTCAATCTTGATGAACGTTCCCTTTATTTGAGGCATGAGGGACATGAAATGAAGTTGAAATTTATGACACCAAGACAAGCCAAGAAGGATCAACATACGTTGAAGGAGAAAATAGAAAAACAAAGAATAGAAAAAGAGGAAATATAAACTACAGAAGGAATGGAAATTGAAGAAAAAGAAAAGGAAGTAAAGAAAATGGTTATGGAAAAGGTAGTAGAGAAACAAGGTGTTTAATCGAAGGCCACCCATGTTTAGTTGCGATCGTTTACAAAAGCAACAACAATGTTGTAAGCCAAAGATTAATGAAGAAACTCCAGTTACCAACAAGCTTTCATTCGAATCAAGCGAGGATCACATTCAGTACAGGACAATGTGTGAAAGAAGTATTATGTGATATTACTCCCTTGAACTCTTGTCATCTTGTTTTGAGATGGGCATGGCTTAATTTTAAAACACTCAATCTTGATGAACGTTCCCTTTATTTGAGGCATGAGGGACATGAAATGAAGTTGAAATTTATGACACAAAGACAAGCCAAGAAGGATCATCATACATTGAAGGAGAAAATAGAAAAAGAAAGAATTGAAAAAGAAGAAATATAAACTGCAGAAGGAATGGAAATTGAAGCAAAAGAAAAGGAAGTAAAGAAAATGATTATCAAAAAGGTAGTAGAGAACTAGGGTGTTTAATCGAAGGCCATCCATGTTTAGTTGCATTTGTTTACGAAAGCAACAACAATGTTGTAAGTCAAAGATTGGTGGATGTTCTTATGGGACCGAGGTCTGTAGTCCACAAATCAGCCAAGGGTCTTGTACGTCTTCCCGGGGTCGGTCTTCTCTTGTTGAAAGGGGGGCCTGAGGGCGGCGCAGGGGACCTGCAAAAGACACTCCGATGCCTAAGTCAGCACTGGTGATGTCAGGGTTTCAGAGAATAATTAATGCGTAATGAATGCATGGAACAGTGTGCTATTTATACCTTTTTACCCGTGGGTCCTACCTGGAATGGGCTTTCTGGCCCAATATTCCTTTTTTAGCCATTCTTGGATCTAGTGTAAAAGGGGATAATTTACCAAGGGGTCCTTCAGATGTTGGCGGTGTCTGGTACTCGGCCATGAAATGCGTCGAGGGTGGCTTTCTTTTGTAAAGGTGCCTTTCGCGTGGTAACCGGCCCTCGGGTTTGGGTGTGTAGGCCGTGTGGTTTAACAGGGGGTGTGGAGCTAGGCGGGGGCCGTGTTCTCCATATGGGGGGGTTCTTGCGTGGTAGGCGGCCATTGAGCTCTCTGGGGGCCGTCTGGTTCTGTGCGAAGGCGTTTCTGCATAGTAGGCGGCCATTGTGCTTTCTGGGGGCCGTCTACTTGGGTATTGTTGGGACATCAACCTCCCAGTCTAGAAGCAAGAAGTGACGTGTAGACTATTTTGCAAATTTCATTTGTGGTCTTTGGCCGTGTACCATGTGAGCATACCGACCTCCCAGTCTAGAGGCAAGAAGTGACGTGTAGACTATTTTGCAAATTTCATTTGTGGTCTTTGGCCGTGTACCATGTGAGCATACCGGCCTCCCAGTCTAGAGGCAAGAAGTGACGTGTAGACTGTATGAATGGGGTAATGTGCCGTTGTCTGTAGTTGTTAGCCGCCATTGTGATAGTTGGGCCGGTATCTTTTACGAGGTGTTAAGGGGTGGCACTGTTTGATCTGACATTTGGTCAGGGGTTAGGTGAGGTGAACAGACGTGACTGTTGGTTAGCTTGGTTGGTGTCAGAGTTGGTTTTTTGAGCCGATTTTTGGTGGTTGGGCCTTGGGCTTTGGGGGGGTTTTGGTGGGAGGTGAAGGGTTTTGGCTAAGTTCTTTAAATAGAAGTGGATTCACTTGTCATTTTTCGTTGTCCTTAGTTCCTAGTTTCGTTGTGCTTGATGTGCTGCTGCCTGGGCGTTTGTTGGTGTTCGTTTGCCGTCTTCTATTTGACCGACTTTGAGGTATGTCGACTACGTCTTCTAGTGGTTTGAATTGCGGTGATTCGGGGGCGAGTTTTGGTGGACTACGATTAGAGTTCTTGAGTTCATTAGAGACGTTGCATGTTGAAGTTGAGCGGGAGGTGCGCGAAGATCCGGCTAATGAGCATGCGGAGTCGCTCTGGCTGAGAAGGGGTGGGTACGAGTAGGTGGCTGAGGGTGTGAGGTTGTGCTCTTCGAAGTATCGTTGGTCTAGGTTGCTTAGATCTTGGATGAACAACATCTATCTGTTTGAAAGGGGGGCAGATCTTGATATGGTGGCTATCGAGAGGGTGAGTGCTGTGGAGGCTGTGTGCCATGGTCGCGAGGGGTTGGAAGGTGATTTTTTTTATATGTACGCGTGTATGTTCACAAAGCTTCATGTTCTGTTGCCGTTGGACGAGTTCACGATGGGGGTTCTGCGGTTATTAAATGTTGCGCCGATGCAGTTGCATCCTAACAGCTGGGGGAGTTTGCAAGCTTTCCGACTGATTTGTAAGGCGCTTTATTTGACGCGGACTCCCGAGAGTTTTTTGTACTTTTACGTCACGCGTCCAAGGGATCCGCTGTCATTGGTGTCTTTCATTGGTAGGGCGAAGATTAGCTTGTTAGATGGCTTCACACAGTCGTTTAAGAAATTTAAGGATGGGTTCTTTCGAGTGCGGGTGTTGCCTGCCGGGAGGTTGTTATATTATGATGATGGGAGGCGGCCCAAATTTCCCTTCTATTGGACGAGTGCGCCGGCGCGTAGGGATGCGTTGGCTAAGGAGGCCTTGGACGTGGATAGCCGAAGAGTGGTGGAGGTGTTGGAGATGTTGCCAGTTAGGGTACCGGGGAAATGGGTTGTTTGCTGCTATTTGACGGGCAATCCTGGTCACGACTTATGCGGTATGTTTTGATAGTGTTGCAGGTTCTGTGTTGGACTAATCTGAAAATTTTGGTTTTGTGCAGGTGTGATGGCTCACCACGCGAGAAAGGTTGGTGGAGAAGTGGACCTGTTTGCCAAGATTAGAGACCAGATGGTGAATGCCGCGAAGGGGGAAGGGCAGTCGCAGGCTCCGAATCTCGCGGGTCCGGTTGTGGATACTTACCGACCTCCTGTTGCCAAGAGACCGACTCCTTCTAAGATGAAGGGGGTTGGGAAGGACCGCAAGAGGTTGAGGGCTCTTGCGAAGACTGGGGGTGTTGGGTCGAGTGGGTCGAGCAATCCTGATCTTGGCGGCTTTGAGAAAACGAAGATTCAAATGAGGAAGGGGGTGGAGCTCAAGTTGAGTGACGAGGAGGTGGCGGTTGTGGAGGCTGCTGATCCGGGGTTGACTATGCGGGCTATGAGTGAGTATTTGGCGTGCAGTATGGTGTTGAGTCGGCGGGTGGCGACTTTGCTGCAGGAGGAGCTGGCTGCGGGTGATAAGAAAAAATTGGCCGAGGAGGTTGCTGCATTGAAGGTCCAAAGGGATCGCGAGCAAGTGGCGTGGGCGGATGAGAAGATGAAGTTGGAGGCTGAGGTGAAGAAATTGAAGGGGAGTGTTGTGGGTTTGGAGAAAAAATTGAAGGCTAAGCAGGTGGAGTTGGATGGGGTGAATGCCGCCAAAGACGCTGCTGCTGAGGAAGCTGCTAGCGAAGTGTTTTGTCTTCAGCAGGCCGTGTATAATGAACACGTTAATGGTTTCCAGAAGGCCTTGAGGCAAGCCGAGTTCTTGTACCGGGAAGTGTCTGTGACGGACTGCTGCTTTAACGTAAATCTGGATGTGTATAATGATCGCATGTTGGATGTTGCGGAGATTAGCCGGCTCAAGGCTGAGAAGGAGGCGGCCACCATTGCAAATGAGGATACCGTGATGACGACTCCAGCAGCCACCACGGTTGATGGGGTGGTGGGGCAGGTGGAGGTTGCCGATGAGGAAGCCGAGGGCGCGGAAGAGGACGCGGCGGGTGAGGAGGTGGACGAAGCTGAAGAGTAACATTAGTGTAGATATTGGGGGCGAGGACGCCGGAACTTGTTTTGTTTGTTTTTTGTACGCTCATGGGGACGGATTATAATTTGTTTTGTCGGCGTGTTGCCGGTTTGCTTTTAGGGCGAATGTGCCTGCATGGAATCCTGGGGACCGGAATATTATCATTGTAATGTATATTTTCGCAATTTATGGAAATGGCCGTGTTATCATTAACGTATATTTTGTTCTAGAATCTGGTTGTGTTAGTTAGTCATAGTAAATTTAATTTCAAAGTGTGGTGACATGCGCTTTTTTGATTGATTGGCGTGTTTGTTAAATCACGCGGTGCTTGCGTTAGCGACCGGCCATGGTTGCGGTCATTGACTGGCGGTACTTTGGACTGGCGGGTAGGATTGTTTACCGTTTTTCGCTTAGCGGTATAGGACTTGGAGTATTGGCTAGGAATAGTTGTTGAGGTCGACTAGCGGCTCTCAGGAATAACGGTTGGGAATTAGTTCGCTCGACCAATGGCACTTAGAGTAGGGGCTGGGAGTTAGTTTGTTCGACCAGCGGCACTTAGAGTAGTGGCTGGGAGTTAGTTTGTTCGACCAGCGACACTTAGAGTAGTGGCTGGGAGTTAGTTTGTTCGACCAGCGACACTTAGAGTAGTGGTTGGGATTTAGTTTGTTCGACCAGTGGCACTTAGAGTAGTGGCTGGGAGTTAGTTTGTTCGACCAGCGGCACTTAGAGTAGTGGTTGGGAGTTAGTTTGTTTGACCAGCGGCACTTAGAGTAGTGGCTGGGAGTTAATTCGTTCGACCAGCAGCACTTAGAGTAATGGCTGGGAGTTGCTGTGAATAAGATATGCATAAACTTGTATTTCATTGATAGGGGATGCCTCATTAAAACCTTCCCGGCTAAAACCCTCCTTAGGGAAAAAATGCTGGGGTAGGAAAGAGTGCATCAGGTTACAAGTATGGTTCAACTGAAATAAAATTTGAGGTGGGAGAAGTTCCAAGTGTTGGGAAGCGGCTCTCCGGATAGTTTTTCCAGGCGATAGGCTCCCTTGCCGACCTCTTTAAGTACTCGAAAAGGTCCTTCCCAGTTGGGTGAGAACTTGCCTTCGTGCTTGCGGGCTTTGCTGGCCATTCTCCACACGAGATCCCCTTTGTGAAAAGAACGCGGTTTCAGCTTAGAATTGTATCTTCTTGCTGCCCTCAATTTGGTCGCTAAGTCCCGGATTCGTGCCTTTTCTCTTGTCTCGAAAGAAGGTCGAGGTGTGTAGCCATGCAGTCGGCGTTTAACTGGGTGTCGTGGTGTTGTTGTCGGATTGAGGATTCCCCGATTTCTACCGGAATGACGGCGTCTGTTCCGTACACTAGAGTATATGGTGCTTCGTGGGTCGAAGATTGGGGGGTGCACCTATACGCCCATAGTACTTCGAGCAATTCTTCTGGCCATTTGCCTTTGACTCCATCTAAGCGTTTCCTTAATTGCCCAAGGATGATCTTGTTGGTGGCCTCAGCTTGGCCGTTGGTTTGAGGGTGTTCGACGGAGCTTGTTATGTGGGTGATGATCAGGTTGCGGTAGAAGTCGGCGAGGCCCTTATCTATGAACTGGCGACCGTTGTCGGTTATGATTGTGTGGGGGATTCCGTAGCGGCAGATGATGTTTTTCCAAATGAAGCGTTGGACTTGGTTGGCCGTGATGGTGGCTAATGGTTCTGCTTCGATCCACTTGGAGAAGTAGTCGACCGCGACAAGAAGGAACTTGACCTGTCCTTTCCCTGGTGCAAAGGGGCCGATTATGTCCATTCCCCATTTTGAAAATGGACATGGTGAGGAGACGTGGTGTAATTCTTCCTGGTGCATGTGTGTTATCGGTCCGTGTTTTTGGCATTGAACACATTTTTGGACGTATGTGGTACAGTCTTCTTCCATTGTGGGCCAGTAGTAACCGGCGCGTAATATCCTAGCAGCCATGGTTTTGGGTCCTGAGTGGTAGCCGCAGATGCCTTGGTGTATCTCTTGTATGACATAGTTGGCTTTTTCTCTGGTTATGCACTTGAGCAAGGGCTTGCTGAAGCCCCTTCTGAATAGTTCGCCCCCAATTAGGGTGTATCGCGCCGCTTTCCGGACCCATCCTTTTTCTTCGTTCGGCGGGGTGACTCCTGCTTCTAAGTATTTGATGAAAGGTTCCATCCAGGTGTTAGTAGTAGTAATGCTTAAGCACTGGTTTTGCTGGTCAATGGAGGGTGTAGCTAGGGTGTGCTGGAGGAGTGACTTGTAACGACCCTTCTTTTTGGTACTAGCGAGCTTTGAGAGAATGTCTGCCCGGGTATTGTCGCTTCGTGGGACGTGTTGAATTTGGAAAATGTCGAAGTGTTCGGTCAGGGATACTACCATGTGGTAGTATTGTGCGAGGGTGGGATCTTTGATTTGGTAGTCACCATTGAGGTGTCCTACGATTAGCTTTGAGTCTGTCTTGCATAAGAGTTTACGCGCGCTGACGTCTCGTGCTAAGTTGAGGCCGGCGATGATGGTCTCGTACTCAGCTTGATTGTTGGATGTTTTGAAGGTGAAACATAGAGATTGTTCTATGAGGACGTTGCTGGGTCCTTCTAGTACTATTCTGGCGCCGGCTCCCAGCGGGTTTGAGGAGCCGTCTACGTGCATGGTCCACCAGTTGTCATGGGGGGCTTGCTCTTGAAGGTCGTTGGCAAAGTCTGTTAGGCACTGTGCTTGAATAGGTCCATGCGGTTCGTATTGGATAGTGAATTCTAACAGTTCGATGGCCCAAGAGGATAGCCGACCTGCTAAATCGGGTTTTTGCAAGATTTTTTGTATGGGATGGTCTGTTCTGATGATGATCGTGTGTGATTGGAAGTATGGTCGCAGACGACGTGCTGCTGTGATGATTGCAAGGGCTACCTTCTCCACCATTTGATATCGTGTTTCTGGGTCTTGGAGGATGCGGCTTGTAAAGTATATTGGATGTTGGGTGTTGTCCCTTTCTTGGACGAGCGCGGAGCTGACGGCGTTTGTTGACGCGGCTATGTACATTATAAGGGGGAGGGAAAGGTTTGGTTTGGTCAGGACCGGGGGGTGGTGAGAAGTTGCTTCAAAGTGTTGAAATTTTGCTCGCAGGTGTCGTCCCAGGTAAACTTTATCGACTTTTTCAGGAGTTGGATCATTGGTTTGGTTTTGTCCGCCAGCTTCGGGAGGAAACGCGAGATGGCGGTTAGTCTGCCCACTAGGCGCTGCACCTCTTTGGTATTCGCGGGGCTTCTCATGTCGATGATGGCTTGACATTTTTCGGGGTTGGCCTCGATCTTTCGCTGTGTGAGCATGAAGCCCAGAAACTTTCCGCCATCTACTCCGAATGTGCATTTTTCGGGGTTGACTCTGATGTTGTATGTGCGCAAGGCTTTGAAGACTTGCGCTAGGTCCGCGGAGTGCTGTTGCGCGTTGGGGGACTTGACGATGATGTCATCGACATATACCTCTACCGTCTTGCCCAGGAGTGGCTGGAAGACTCTATCCATCAGGCGTTGGTATGTAGAGCCGACGTTTTTGAGACCAAAGGGCATGACTTTGTAGTAAAGGTTGGCCTCCTCGGTTATGAATGCGGTTTTGATTTTTTCTTCATTAGCCATGGGTATTTGGTTGTAGCCGGAATAAGCGTCTAGGAAGCTCAGTATGGCATGCCCCGCGGCCCCATCGACGAGCCTGTCTATGCTGGGCAATGGGTAGGCATCCCGGGGGCAGGCCTTGTTCAGGTCTGTGTAGTCTACACACATGCGCCAGTTCCCATTGGGTTTCTTGACTAGCACCACGTTGGCGAGCCAGGTCGTTTATTGGGCTTCACCGACAAAGCCGACCTGTTTTAGCACCACGTTGCCTCCTACTTTCTCCAAGCTTCCTTTTTTTCTGTGAGATGGGTTTTGCATTTGGGAAAATAGATAGCCGGTGGGCGGCTATCCTAGGGTGAACACCGGGGAGATCGGCTGCCGACCAGGCGAAGAGGTCAGCAATTTGTCTAAGCACTTGCTCGATGTGGCCTTCCTCTCCTTCGGGAAGGGAAGCTCCCACTTGGAGGAAGTGGCCTTGTTGTTCGAGTGGAAGTTGCCTTGTTTCCCCCCACGGGTTCGAGGCGTGCTTCGGCGTTTATTCTGGGGTCTAAGTCATCGCCGTTCAGGGTGGTGCGGGCTTGGGATTGTTCAACGTTATGGGTTGTCAGGGGTGGGAGTGGGAGTTTCAGGCTTGCCATGTAGCATTCTCTGGCTACACGTTGGTCGCCATGTACTGTGATGATGTCACCCTCCGGGGATGGAAACTTCATTACAAGGTGCGGGGTGGATACTATGGCACCCAGCGCGTTGATGGATTGGCGGCCAAGGAGGATGTTGTAGGACGTGTGGGCGTCGACGACCAAGTAGCGAATGGGAATGGTTTTGGTTTGTCTTCCCTCTCCAAACGTTGTGTGAAGGTCGATGTACCCTTTGGTGGGGACTCTCTCACCTGAGAATCCGTATATGGGCTCATTGTGAGGGGTTAGATCAGCGAGGGGTATTTGCATCTTGTTGAATGTTTTCCAATACAAGATCTCTACGGAGCTTCCTTGATCAACGAGAACCTTCTTTACTGCGAAGTTCTCGACTTCCACAGTTATGACCATGGGGTCGTCTTGGTTGGGGTCGGTTCCCTGGAAATCGGAGTCTGAGAAAGTGATGGGCGGCATTCTTCTTTGCGTTCGGTTGGATACTACGTGTATTTGCTGGACGGCTCTCAGGTGCCTCTTTCTCGATGAGGAGGACCTCCCTCCTCCTGCGAATCCCCCTGATATTGTGTTGATCGTTCCTCGTAGGGGGGGTCTGTCATCTGTTCGTCGCGATTGCGGCTGCGGCGGTTCCCTTTGTTCTGCGTTCTGTGCTCTGGCTGGCTCTCTCTTGGGTTCTCTACGCTCGGTTCTTTGGCCATTGCGTCGCTCGGCTCGCCTGTTATCGTTCCTGTCGTAGCGGGGTCTGGGGGGACCTGCCCCGATTTCTCTTATATAGTGTCTTAGATGTCCGGCTCGGATGAGTTCCTCTATTTTGTCTCGCAGGGTGTCGCATTCGTCGGTGGTGTGGCCATTGTTGCGGTGGTAATGACAATACTTGTTCAAATCTGCGTTGGGTGGGTTGTGATACTTCCTGGGTGGGGGAGGAGATCTGCTTGCAGGACTTCATCGAGTATGCGTGACCGGGGTGCGTTGAGGGGGGCATAATTCGAGAATTTTGCTGGTCTGCATTCTGAGGGACGGTTATGGTCCCGTGGGATGGGCTCTTTGTTGGTCCTCTTGGTTTCTGCCCGCGCTGGGGCGGGCTGGGCGTTGTTCTGGTAACGTCTCATGTCTTCAACCCTTATAAACATGGCCGCTCTCTTGCGAAGCTCCTGCATACTCAGGGGGGGCGCATAGCCAGCTTGTCGGCGAAGGGTCCCGGCCTGAGAGAGGTCATCATGTACATCAGGATGAGGTTAGGGGTGAGGTCCTTGATCTTCATGGTGATGGCCCCGAACCTATCAATGAAAACTCGTAGGGGTTCTCCTTCTTCTTGCCTTAGGTTGAGGAGGGCGATTGTGGTTAGATCATGTCGTCTGCTTGTATCAAATTGGGTGGTGAAGGTAGTGGTGAGCGTGGTGAAGGAGTCGATAGTGTAGGGGGGGAGGCTCATGAACCATTCCAGAGCTGACCCCCTGAGGGATACTGAGAATGATTTGCATAGCACCGCGTCATTAGTGGAGTATACATTTACATGGTTGGTATAAATGGACACAAATTCGTCCGGATCGGTGGTCCCGTCGTAGGTGACTGTTGGTGCTTTCCACTTATGGGGTAAAGGTGTCTCCGTTATCCCGTCCACGAAGGGGTGGCGGCGATTTCTTCTGGAGGCGAAGGAGTTGTAGTTGCCGCCCAAGGTTGGAGCGGTGGGCCTGTATTCACTCTCGTCCTCAGTAGGATGGACGTCGAGTCTTGAATAGGGAGGGGGGTCATTCCTCGACTGAGGAGGGGCCCCCATCCTCGAATGGGGGTGGTTCGGCTCCCCAGCCGCCTTGTCTGTCTCAATTCTCTGCCTAAGGCGGGAGTTTTCTTCCCTTAGTTCTTCCATCTCATCTGCATTCCTCTTCTTGTATTCCGCGAACTCCTGCTGCATCCTGGCTTGAGCTTCCAGGATGCGCGATATCTCCGAGGCGGGGCCGAGGTCGCCAACTTCCACAATCGGCACCAAAGGGGGGACATCTGCTGTTCTGCTTCGCGTGGATACCATATTGCTTCTGGGGTTCACCTTGGATTTGTGAAATACTCTTCGGGCCCCACGATGGGCGCTAATTGTTCTTGTGGGATCGAGGTCTGTAGTCCACAAATCAGCCAAGGGTCTTGTACGTCTTCCCGGGGTCGGTCTTCTCTTGTTAAAAGGGGGGCCTGAAGGCGGCACAAGGAACCTGCAAAAGACACTCCGATGCCTAAGTCAGCACTGGTGATGTCAGGGTTTCAGAGAATAATTAATGCGTAATGAATGCATGAAACAGTGTGCTATTTATACCTTTTTACCTGTGGGTCCTACCTGGAATGGGCTTTCTGGCCTAATATTCCTTTTTTAGCCATTCTTGGATCCAGTGTAAAAGGGGAGAATTTACCAAGGGGTCCTTCAGATGTTGGCGGTGTCCGGTACTCGGCCATGAAATGCGTCGAGGGTGGCTTTCTTTTGTAAAGGTGCCTTTCGCGTGGTAACCGGCCCTCGGGTTTGGGTTTGTAGGCCGTGTTGTTTAACAGGGGGTGTGGACCTAGGCGGGGGCCGTGTTCTCCATATGGGGGGGTTCTTGCGTGGTAGGCAGCCATTGGGCTCTTTGGGGGCCGTCTGGTTCTGTACGAAGGCGTTTCTGCGTAGTAGGCGGCCATTGTACTTTTTGGGGGCCGTCTACTTGGGTATGGTTGGGACAGTGGAGAAACTCCAGTTACCAACAAGCTTTTATCCGAATCAAGCGAGGATCAAATTCAGTATAGGACAATGTGTGACAGAAGTATTATGTGATATTGCTCCCACGAACTCTTGTCATCTTGTTTTGAGATGGGCATGGGTTTATTTTAAAACACTCAATCTTGATGAACGTTCCCTTTATTTGAGGCTTGAGGGACATGAAATGAAGTTGAAATTTATGACACCAAGACAAGCCAAGAAGGATCAACATACGTTGAAGGAGAAAATAGAAAAAGAAAGAATAGAAAAAGAAGAAATATAAACCACAGAAGAAATGGAAATTGAAGAAAAATAAAAGGAAGTAAAGAAAATGATTATGGAAAAGGTAGTAGGGAAACAAGGTGTTTAATCGAAGGCCACCCATGTTTAGTTGCATTCGTTTACGAAAGTAACAACAATGTTGTAAGCCAAAGATTGATGGAGAAACTCCAGTTACCAACAAGCTTTCATTCGAATCAAGCGAGGATCACATTCAGTACAGGACAATGTGTGAAAGAAGTATTATTTGATATTACTCCCTTGAACTCTTGTCATCTTGTTTTGAGATGGGCATGGCTTAATTTTAAAACACTCAATCTTGATGAACGTTCCCTTTATTTGAGGCATGAGGGACATGAAATGAAGTTGAAATTT
>Ga0214542_1011408_pt1 | contig 12187 bp, 7 predicted proteins | sample CNSS1metaG_FD_160096 | JGI IMG/M metagenome (GOLD analysis project Ga0214542, IMG submission 160096) | Root nodule microbial communities from cowpea collected in UCLA plant growth center, Los Angeles, California, USA - CNSS1 | ecosystem: Host-associated > Plants > Roots > Nodule | place: USA...
ATATTTAGATCAATGTAACCCAAAATGTATTTATTTACAAAAGTAAGGTAAAATTGAGGATTAAGTAGGTTAAAAGTTTTGGAAGAGATGATTTTGCTAATGAAATATAGCTTGGATAATGGTAAAAATTAATATTATCAATACACAACCTACGAATAATTATCAATATAACCGAACAGAAAACATCTAGTCATAGTCACACCACATCAAATCCATCAATACAAGCAAAGTATTAAAACTCACAAACACTCATAAAACATAAGATTTAGGCTAGCTTCCATTACTTGACCAAACTGCACAAACAACCCTAAGATAGTTCAACACCTTTAGCTTCACAAGATGTTCTATCTACACATAGACACATCACAAAGGTGATCAAGACATACCTTTATGATCACTAATTAGTAGAGATTCATAAGGAAGGTTAACTCCTCACATGCAACCAAAGGAGAATGACATGCAAGTCATAACAAAGAAGACTCATAGGAAAACAAGCAGAAGCTTAACTTACACGTTTGAAGAAACTAATTAGACAAAAAGGAAGAGTTTGCCAAGAGGATCACCCTAGTAGTCTCTGATCTTCAAACAGACGAACAGAGAAGAAGAACTCATAGAGAGAAGTCAGAGAACTCTAGAAAAGTGGTTTCTAGAGAGATGATGTGTTATAAAATAAAGAAAATTGTTTCTAACAATTCTATTTATACTAAAAGCTTTTAATAGTAAAATAATCAAGTCCCAATATTTTTAAACCACTATCACTTCTAAAATGAAATTTTCTAGGTTTTTACATTCTCCCCAGTAAGACAAACTTTCTTCCTCGAAAATTCACTCATTAGGTAGAAGATACAGACATACTCTCCTAATTTCTCTTATAACAACTACCTAGACTTGCTTGACTTACCTTTCTAACACTCTAACTTACTGAAAAATATGCCTTTGTGTTATGTGTTATGGTTTTCGATAATGTAGATTAGTTTGACCACTATCCCCCCTAAGATAGGTTCTTAACCTTCGTTCCAAAAGCTTGAATGATCCTTTACACCTGACCAACAATTTGTATCTGCTATACAAAACTCACCTTCCATGTGCTCTCCTCGACCTCTTGTAGGTTTTACAAAAATCTACAGATAACCTTGGTTCTAAATCTTAAACATGCTAGATATCAATTTCACACCATCGTATTCCCATCTTGAAGAATCACTCGACTGACTTAATCATACGTGACTTTGACATACTGACAAGATGTGAACACTCTTGATCACCCTTATCCATAACTACCCTCATAACATCATACTTTTCTATTGACTCGGGTAGTGGTTAACACAATCCATAACACTGTTACCACCCTTCCAAACTGGAATTTTCAACCAATTTTTAATCTTACATCGTCAAACCAAGAACTTGAACCCTTTTTTCCATTTAAAGATCTACTATCACCTTCTCACTTCTAGGTTGAAACTCCAACTTGAAACCATAACTCAGTTCATCCCCTTCGACTCTTACCCAACTTCCTTTGTGCAAATTCATACTTCTAGATTTTGATGATCATTGAGCACCTTTAACTAACCTTCATAAAGATGACACATCCATTGTTTCGAGGAACTCCTTACCACATCAAGCACCAAGTCATGAGTAAGATATCTCTTATCATGCACTCCCACTATTGATAAACATATCCCACCACCATTTTGTTGCTCCACTCTGATTAGCAAACATTCTCACATCTGGTGTGTTGAGTCACAGTATATCTGAAAGGCTTACCTATGCCAAGAATGATCAACATTGAAGCGTCGATCAAACTCTTCTTCAACATCTTGAAGACTCTCTTCACACTTGAGGAACTTGCCATAAAAACTTGATAACACCAATAACCAACTTGAAATTCCTTACTTAAAGTCACTCTTAGAACTTTCTTTCTTTCATCATATTTCCACTCATAATTATCCCTACTATCTTAACATACAACTACTTCTCCTTCCAGATTCATTAGATTGTATTTCTCACAGTGACGTACACCACGATTAAACCACTACTTTTCTAACAACTCCTTCACATGTTGTCTCTACTCCACACTCTCAATAGAAACCATCCAATAAGGGACTATTGACATTGCTTCTTCTTTAGACACAGATGCAATAGTGAACCTCATCACTTTTAGGTGATAGATCTATTGTCTATTTTAGAACATAACCAAGAAATTCTCCACAATTGAGATCCTTTGCTAGATAAACACTCATACATGTAAAACTTTGTCTTCACTTTCCAACATGTTCCTCTTTTGATGCACAACTACTTACTCACTCTCTTAAAACTGTTGTTGATTAAGTGTATCTAAAATGTTTTTGATGATGTCCATAATAGCATGACAATGGTTAACATGACATGTATGTAATATCCTGAAAATGTTAATCTGCTGCCCCGATAGTCGACTAGCCAATTAATGTAGTCGACTAGGCTCGTGCTGACAGCAACTGATTTATAAAAATAGACTCTACACCTGCTGTTAACAGAATGGTTCAACCCAAAGAAAGAAAGAAAGGTGTGACACAGGTTCTTGGAGCAATCTTGGAAGATCCTCTTGAGAATTCAAGACACATCAAATTTGGCTTTGCAAGAAGAAGAAAATTCAGACTTGGAAAAGGTGTACTCAATCTAATCTTTAGGATGTGTTCTTGTGTTCTAAGTATAGTTTGAAACTCTCTATTTTACTATTTTCTGGTTAAAGCAAGTGTGTGTGATAGCCTTACTGTTTTTTGTTGTTAAAGCAAGTGTGTGTGATAGCATTGCTATTTTTGTTTGTTGGAGCAAGTGTGTGGAAGCCTTGCGTGTGTGTTCCTTTATCTTAGAATTTAGATTTATCAAGTGTATTTGTAAATTTTGAAATTCTTGTGATATAATGAATATCTCTAGTTGTGGTTTGCTAGATGAAACTGGATGTAGATTCTTAAGAATCGGACCAGTATAAAAATTTTGTGTGCTTTATCTCTTTCTCTCTATATTTTGTCATAGTATAAATGCTCCAAAGATTAAGCATCAAACCACACTATTTCAATTGATTCAACAAGCAAAGGTTTTTATCAAAACAATTTCAAAAGTGCTAAAACTGGGCAAAATTTGTTAATACCAATTCACCCCCCCCCCCTCCTGGTTGTGAAATATTGGTGCATCAATTCTAACAAAAACAATGAACAACGCTTCCTATGATACCACAATCCACAAGAATAAGATTGGAAAACAATCAAGTCACCCTTGAGATTATGCTCTAAACTTGCAAAAGGAAACAATTCATATAAACTTTGAATTTGAATCCTTTGATCTTCACAAGACATGCCACACACTCAGCAATTTTCACCTGGATGTAACTATAGCAAAACCACCAGCTCAACTCATACTCTCTCTTACAAACAACCACAACTCATTTATCATGTTGACAACACCAAGAGGTATACGACCCTAAACAAAACCAAAACCCTTGGTCCAAGCACCACCTTTGTAACCTATATCTTTGAATTAGACCATTCATACTAACCATATTAGCATCATCTATCATAAGCATCCTTTTTTGCTACTCAAGACTTTTCTTCTCCTTTTATCATTTATCGTGCTCCGCCGTCACTAATTTTTCCTTTCCCACAAGATCAAAGTTAACAATGCACTTAATCTTCCAACACTTGAAATCCTTTACCTTAGTCCAAGGTCAATTCTTCTTCTCATGTGAACCACTTTCCTTGAAACATCCATGTTATTCCCAACTTTGATGTTGTTACCTACTAAGACAATCCAATCATCTCTTTCTGACTATTGAACCTAGTATGAAAAATTTATGACACTTCATTCTCATCAAAAGATTGCCTTTCCCCTTGCTTAGGAAACACCATTCCACCTCACTTATCCTGAAGGTTTACTTCATCTTGGTTTCTTCTTCCAAATATTGATTCCTCTTCATTCACTTTAGGGTTCCCATATCTTATTCAGCTTTAACCTCTACCTACCACCACTTTCCACCTTCAAGCCTCAAACAAACCCAATATGTATAAATAAGTTGATTTCTTAAACCTTGCTACACAAACGTGTACTGATATGTTCCTCTATTCTAACCTTTGGACTTAACTCCTTTTGTAAAACTTATGGTATCTTATCCTAAGAACTTGTCCATGAAGCTCCCTTAGTCTAAAAGTTTGTTGCTGAACTCCAACATCTTTGCCTAGTCTACTTAACCTAAAACTTAGCTTTACTCACTCACTGACATATATTAACTTCATATCTTTGAAGCAAAAAGTTGTCCCAACCTTCGTAAAGGTAAGCAGGTCAAGTCGACCTTGAATTTGCATTCATCTACCATTATACACACTAAACACAAACCATATAGGTGCAAACATGACAAGCATATAGGCATGCAAAGAAAAACTCGAACATCTACTGACAGCAAAACCTTTTTTCTGACACTCTTCTTTCCCCAAAACATTAAAATTAAGAAAGGAAAAATATCTATGATTTGGTCATGACTGTGCACCCTCATTACTTTATCAAGACATTTTCTGATCTTAATACTTCAAGTTTCACAAACAAAATCCACTAAACTTGAAAACTTAAACCCGCAAGACTTGACAAACCCACAACCCTTAAGTCATCCTAAGGACAAACTGCCTTGATACCATTAATGAAACATCCCATTTTAGTAGTATAAAACTAATAAAATAATACATTTCATAATAATAAACAAAGGTAGAGTAACATAATAAGAAGTATATTAATAAAATCCTTTAAAAGTTCACACTATAAAAATATACCATTTATACAATAACAACAAAACTTCAAAAATATCCCTATATCGAATGTATTAACCACTCATACATCTACTACTATCTCACAACTATAACTACGGACTTCTCATCTAACAAAGGGTGTCTCTAAACCTGCATTTTCATTTGCTCCCACCAGAATAGTGATCATCAAAATAGAAGAAAACAGCAAAAGACCACAAAGTGCAAGGACAAACTAGTATACAAAAGAGTTATCCTAAGACCATTTAAATCATATCAATTATAAGACATACATGGAAAAACTATAATAATTTACATAATTGCATACATAAACCTGAAATTAAACTTAGTTATCAGGATACATGCATTTGGAATCGAAATCACTAGAGACTTGCACTTGTGATGGCCTTTACTACTCTACAGAGTCATTGCTAATGGGTTTCACCCTACTACACACAAGTTTATCCATCATTATCTAAGGTCATTATCTTGCCATAGACTAGGACCTCCTCATACTCTCACCACATGATCCATACTACTCTATTTAAGTGTGAATGATCATTAGAGTTTCAGGATGCCACCTTATTTGAATCCATAGTCCAATGATACACTAAAATAACACCACCATATACTTAACCCATGAGACCCACGAAATTATGTCAAACACAAACAATGCCTGTATACATTAAAAAACCCATTATCATCAGAGTTTCACAATAATACTTTCACCATAATTAATTAGTTTCAAAACCATATATGTCCTTAATCATATTTTCATATTAACATATCAATAATTCCATCACAATCAATTATAATCTCAAACATATACATACATAAAGTACATGAAAGTAGTGAAAATCATTTCTCTAACCACAGACTTCAAAACAAAGATCGCCCTTGTCAAAGTGATGAATCATGTGTCTAGGATTTGCTGTGAAAATTTTAGCTGGATCGGCGGCTAACAAAGCTAGAATCTTCATTTTATCAAGAGTACATAGTGATGAAAACCTAGGTAGTTCCTAGTGCCAGAAAGTGGTGCCCAGCTCCAACGAGACAGTGAACCACTTTCAAGCTAGCGCCCAACGCCACACGTGTAGTGGCTTCTATTTTGGGTTTCCAAAACTGGCACCCAACACCCAATTAGTGCAACCCACCGCCATGACAAATCCCATAAACTTCTCTTTGAGTTTGATTTTTGAAATATGACATTCCTCAAGCGAATCCTTAGTTCAAAAGATTTTTATGATGATAGATGTAATGATTTTAAGCTTACCAAATGTCAGATTACTCAAATTGAAGCCTCATAGATAGAATTTCTTTAACTCAGTCAGAGTCACATACACAATCTGCATATAATTATCAATCTAACCAAACAGAATACAATACCATACACAATCCATCAATACAAGCAAAGTTTTAAAAATCACAAACGTCATAAAATACAAGATTTAGGCTTGTTTCCCTTACCTGACCAAACTTCACAAACAACCCTAAGACAACTCAACATGTTTAGCTTCACAAGATGCTCTATCTACACGTAGACACATCTCAAAGGCGACTAGGACATACCTTTATGTGCACTGATAAGCTAAGAGTCATAAGGAGGGTTAAAACCTCACATAAAACCAAAGGAGAGTCACATGCAAGCTAGAACATTGAAGACCCATAGAAAAACCAACAGAAGTTCAAATTACACGGTTGAAGAAAGTAACCCGACAAAAAGGAATAGTTCGCCAAGAGGATCACCCTAGCGGTCTCCGATCTTCAAACAGAATAGCAGAGAAAAAGAACTCTTAGAGAGAAGTCAAAGAACATAGCAAAGTGGTTTCTAGATAAACGATGTGTTTTAAAATAATGAAACTCGTTAATAACAATTTTATTTATACTAAAATTTTTAATATTAAAATAATCGAGTCTCACTATTTTTAAACCATTATCACTTCTAAAATGTCATTTTCTAGGTTTTACACTCATAATAATATATTGATAATTAAATTATAATGCAATTTTTATAATAAGATATTTGTATTAAAAGTTATCTTCATTTTTATTAACTGAGATGTTGTTTGGTATAGATGAAAAAAAAATAGGAAGTTCTCATGGATTTTAATTTTCAAAATTAGAAGAAAAATTTTCATCCAATAATTTTTTTTTATGTTTTTGGTGCTATTATAAAAGTTTATTTTGAGCAATATATATCTGTTAGATCAAAGTTTAGCATACTGGTTGATTATGATTTTTGTCAATTAAATATAATATATAACTTTAAGTATATCAAATCATGTTAGACGTAAGGTATTCGATCTAATCCAATCGACAGAATTTGTGTGGTTAAACAAATGCAAATGTTGTTTAAGTGTATTTCATCTAATAGACACAAAGTGTTGTACACATGCATCATATGATAAGCTTTTTCCTGACAATGAATATACTTCACTTGACAAACGCAAGCTTCAAACATTTCATTGTACATGAATCTTGAAACAAAGGTATAAATAGAAATCTCCAACAAAGTCACTTTCATTTCTCAATTTCTCACAAAGCTTCTAACTCCTTACCTATCTCTAAAATCCTTATTGTGTTTCTCATCTTCTTAAAGATCCTATCACTAAAATCCTAATTGTGTTTCTCATCTTCTTAAAGATTTGAACACGTTGTCGCAACTGAAATCGCGACGGGAAGGCGAACCGAAAAAGAAAACGGGTTTTAAAAAAAGATTAGGAGTTGCCACCATAGTTATTCTGGAAAACTATGGAAAACCATAAAAATAAAACAAGTCTGCGAAAAACCAGATTTTGGATTCGGGAGTCAGTTACGCGTAGGGAAGGTGTTAGCACCCTACCGTGCCTGCCCCAGAGCGGTACCTTTAATTAAAAATGCAAAGTTGATGTGATTTTCAAAATATTAATTTTCCCCCAAAATAATAAGACAAAAATGCTAAAAGAAACAAAATATTTTTTAATTTTTTGGGCCCGACAAGGATTGACCTTGGTCCTACGTATTCTCATTCGAAATGAGAAATTAGGGTTAGGTAGTTCTTTAAAAGATATTTGAAAAAACAATTGAGAAAAAGATTTGATTTTTTAGAGGTGAACCTGACCAGGACTAGCGTTGCTCCTACGTATCTCACGGTGGAGAATCAAGGATCACGTAGTTCTTAAAAGACATTTTTGTTTGAAAATATTGATATTTTTATATTTTGAAAATTCTGTATTTTTTTTGGTGTTTTTTGAATTACTTGAAAATATGACTCATACGACGCGAGCGGTCGGACAGACACTAAAAGAAAAAGAAAACTATTTTTGGTATTTTTGAAAATGAGTGTCACATGGTGCGGTTGACCGTACAGACACAATAAAGCAAAAAAAGAATATTTTTCATTTTTTAAGATTTTTTCTATTTTTTGTGAATTTTCATGATTTTTAAATGTTAAAAAAAATGTGTACGAAAATGGAGACAAAAATAAAATGATGGTAAAATTTGAAAAAAAAAAGGAGTAACAATAGAAAAGCATGGAGGGTGTAAGCACAAAACAAATTAGGGTGCAATAAGTAAAAATTTGAAAATAAGTGAAAATAAACAGAGGGTGTGAACTGAGAGAAATATGTGTAATCAGCAAAGGCATGAAGGGTGTAAACATAAACAATGGGGGTGTGATGAGTAAAAACTGAAAATGGAAGAAAAATGCAGGACATGTGTAAAAAATGAAAACTGGGGTGCAGTCAGCCAATAAAAACCAGGGTCTTCTCCTTTACTCTCATCCATGGCAGCCCTTTCCCTTTGCGTGACCAGCGCCACCGCTCCTCCTCTTGGTCGGCCAAGAGTCTCGTTGATGACATCACCAACGTCCTTTCTTTCTTCTTCTTGCACGAGCCACTGGGTCTTGGAATTCACACCATCGTGCTTCACTGTGGCGCCCTCAACTACGATCGGAGCTGTCGTCATTCAGCCACTCGAAGTTCGATTCGTCGACGTGACTGTTTGGGGAAGATGAAATGTGACTGTTTGGTGTTATTATGAGTTTAACAGAAAATGAAGAGTGGAGGAGAAGGTCGTGGATGCCCCGCGACCCGTTCGGATTTGAGCAAGTTAGCCTCAAGTTTGTGATTTGGTCTCTATTTTTATTTTGCGCATGTGGAGGATGATAGTGAAGATATGGTGAAAGGAATAGAGGGTGAAGGATGATGGTATGAATCTGTTATGTTGGTTTTGTGCAGGTTCAAAATGAAAGTGATAATGGAGGGATCGGGAGGAGGTGAATCTGTTGAGTGAATAGAATGAGTGAAGGTGTTCTTTTTCATCTTGCAGAGAACAGAATGAGAAGAAGCCCCCCTGAGTGAAGAAGGTGAAGGTCTCTTTGAATGAAGGGATCTTTATGATATTTGTTGTGTCTTTTCTGTTCATTTCCTACCTCGAGACGTGAGATAAGGCTGAAAGCAGATGTTGCTTCTTGCTCTTTCCTTGTTCAGCCATCATGACCATGGCTAGCTAGCTACCACCCATAACTATCAAAGACCTTACGTTAATCTCTTGGTCTTCTCTCTTTTTTTCATTTAATTTTTTTTCTTAAATAATAAAAAGTAAAAAGGAAAAGAAAGAAAATTGTAAATAAAATAAAATAAGATTAAAACGAAAATAAAATAAAATAAAACAAAATAAAAATATAAAAATAAAATAATAAAAATAAAATAAAAATACAATAATAATAAAAATAAAAATAAAAATTAAAAATTAACATAAAAGTAAAATAAGATGAAAAGAAAAAAAATAAAAGTAAAATAAGATTATGAGAAAAAAGGTAAAATACATTATAACCTAGACAAAATTGGGTGTTGACAGCTGCCCTTCTTTACTTAGATTTTATTAGATAATATGAAAATGTGACATTTTCAAATTATCACAGTAAAAGATAAGTAAAGATAAAGACAATAATTTGTCCGGATTTTCAAGAGGAAAAAGATGAGTAAAAATCGATTCACACGGGTCTGATGACCAATTCCGTGAAGAGGGTCATGATATGGAAAGTAAAAACAAGACTCAACCATTCCATAGAAGAGGGTCTTAATGTGAGAAAAATCAATGACCATTCCATTGGAGAGGGCCTTGATGTGACAAAGAAATTAATGACCATTCCATTGGAGAGGGTCTTAATGTGACAAAGAAATCAATGACCATTCCATTGGAGAGGGCCTTGATGTGAAGAAAGAAATAAATGATCATTCCATAGGAGAGGGTCTTGCCATAAGAAAATCAATGGCCATTCCATCGGAGAGGACCTTGATGTAAACATAAGAAAATCAATGACCATTCCATCAGAGAGGGCCTTGATGTAAACATAAGAAAATCAATGACCATTCCATCAGAGAGGGCCTTGATGTAAACATAAGAAAATAAATGACCATTCCATCAGAGAGGGCCTTGATGTAAACATAAGAAAATCAATGACCATTCCATCAAAGAGGGCCTTGATGTAAACATAAGAAAATCAATGACCATTCCATCAGAGAGGGCCTTGATGTAAACATAAGAAAATCAATGACCATTCCATCGGAAAGGGCCTTGATGTAAACATAAGAAAATCAATGACCATTCCATCGGAGAGGGCCTTGATGTAAAGAAAGAAATCAATGACCATTCCATCGGAGAGGGTCTTGATGAAAGGAGGATCTAGACTTGACCAATCCCAAGGGGAAGGTCGTTGTCCGACAGGAGAACACAAGAGTTGACCATTCCTAAGGAGAGGGTCGCGAGATAGGCTCAACGGACCAAGTGAGATGGGCTTTGTGGGCCAGATTAAGCTAGGATTGGAGGCCAATACGAATTTGGGCTTGGTGGACCAGTACGGAACTGGGTTTGTTGGGCCAATACGAAATTGGGCTTGGTGGGCCAGTACGGAACTGGGCTTGTTGGGCCAGACGGAACTGGACTTGGTGGGCCAGACAAAACTGAGCTTGATGGGCTAGTACGAAACTGAGCTTGATGGGCCAGTACGGAATTGGGCTTGGTGGCCAGTACGAAACTGGGCTTGGTGGGCCAGTACAAAATTGGGCTTGGTGGGCCAGTACGAAACTAGGCTTGGTGGGCCAGTACGAAACTGGGCTTGGTGGCCAGTACGAAACTGGGCTTAGAGGATATATAGGTCTTTCATATGAATGAAGATGACCATCAATATGAGAAATGCCAAGAAGAGGTTTTTGTAAATTGACTCCATCAGAAGAAACAATGGTTGAAGATGTATGATGCATGAAAATGCTCACTCATGTTATGATGTCAAGATATTTGTGCTTTTCGAATCTGATGTCAATACATGAACGATGATATATCATGCAAATGGTTATTCATGATAAAAAGCATGTTTTCTCATTTCAAGCACAAGGGATCAAAACATTATTGTAGAGATCAAGATCCTTAAATGTATGAATGCATGATGAAAAACTTGCTATGCTCTACCTTTTAAAAAAATTTGCTAGAGTCAATTGTTCTCTTTTTAATCATCAGACTCATTGTTATAGAGATATGTAGGATGAAAATCGACCTATTTTGAAATGGAGTAATGATTGCAAGAGATAGTTGACCAGGCGTTCAAACATTGGTAGCCATGTTTTTAAAGAGAAGAAACAAGTCGTTGAAACTTTGACAGAATTTTGAAACCCCAACTTAATAAGGAGAAAAACAAGATGTAGAACCTTAGCAAGCGTAGGAACCCTAACTTAGACAAGAGGGACAAGATATCAAAACCTTAGTGCAAGGATCAGGATGTTGTAACCCCGATATGTAGGAGAAACAAGGTGTCAAAACCTTGGTGTAAGGATCAGGGTGACGTAACCCCGATATGTAGGAGAAATAAGGCATCGTAACCTTGGCACAGAGATCAGGGTGTCGTAACCCTGATATGCATCAGAAACAAGGTGTTAAAACCTTGGTGCAAGGATCAAGGTGTCGTAACCTCGATATGCAGGAGAAAACAAGGTGTCAAAACCTTGGTGCAGGGATCAGGGTGTCGTAACCCCATTATGCATCAGAAACAAGGTGTCAAAACCTTGGTGCAGGGATCAAGGTGTCGTAACCTCGATATGCAAGAGAAAACAAGGTGTCAAAACCTTGGTGTGGGGATTAGGGTGTCGTAACCCCAATATGCAAGAGAAACAAGGTGTCAAAACCTTGGTGCAGGGATCAAGGTGTCGTAACCTCGATATGCAAGAGAAAACAAGGTGTCAAAACCTTGGTGCAGGGATCAAGGTGTTGTAACCTCGATATGTAGGAGAAACAAAGGTGTCCAAACCTTGGTGCAGGGATCAGGGTGTCGAAACCCAGATATGCATGAAAAGTTGAATGCCTGATGAAAACAATGTTGGTTGTGTTTTGTCCTTTGATTATTCTATGCAAGTATGAGCCAACTGTTTCATTTGCAATCATCAAACTCA
>Ga0214542_1011410_pt1 | contig 12183 bp, 5 predicted proteins | sample CNSS1metaG_FD_160096 | JGI IMG/M metagenome (GOLD analysis project Ga0214542, IMG submission 160096) | Root nodule microbial communities from cowpea collected in UCLA plant growth center, Los Angeles, California, USA - CNSS1 | ecosystem: Host-associated > Plants > Roots > Nodule | place: USA...
AGGTGGTAATGTAAATCAAACCCCAAGTGGGAGAATTGTTAGAATTATGGTGCTTGATTTAGTCTCACATCGCTTAGAATAGTGAGATGTGGTTCTCTATTTTACTATATAAGAGACTCTATGTAAAGCTTTAAGATACACCAGAAATACAAATACTTCCTAATGTAGTCGTGGACGTAGGCATACACATTGTACGCCGAACCACGTTAAATTCTCTGTGTCTATTTTTCTCTCCTTTATTCTTCCTTTATTGCCTTGTTCCTAACACCACTAATGTTCTTCCTTGCTCCCACGTTGATCCCCCCTCTTGAGACCTTCTCCCAACCATCAACACTCTTCTCACTTGATTCCTTAGGGTTCTAAAAAATTTCCTTGTTGGTAGCCACACGAAATTAACCTAGTTCCTCTCACTTTTCAGCCTTAAAAATAATTTTAAAAAATAAAACGAAATTAAATTGGCATCCTCTCCTTAAAGTCTCATAACTCCTTTGTTTGTGTTCAGATTCGTAGAACTCACCTCTAACTCTTCGCTACTCAAATTTGTCACCAAAGCAAAAATAAAATACTATGATTTTTTCTTTTGACAAGGTTCAAACTCATAACCACACAATTATCAATTCAATGCACACCATTCTACCAATTCATATTTCATAATAATTCATATACATCTAGGATTATATTATCACTCATCATGATCAAACATATTATTAAAACATTAAGCAATTAAAATAACACACAAATGTCATCCACAGGACTCAAACCCAAGTCGCTTAAAAAAGACCAAGTACTCTTAACCATGTGAGCTAGTACTATTCACGTCATAAATCTCAACATTAAATGTCATAAAGATTCCCACTACCCGCATTTGCTAAATAATTATTTATTTAATTATATAAATTTCTCGGGTCTTACAGGTTGTGCAACCTAAGCACAACTTTTCGCTAATCAAGAAACATAATCTTTCAATTACACAATTTCTTGCATAACAAAACTTACTTCTTGAAACCTATAAGAAGCAACCTACCTTTACAACACCCTATTGCAACTTGAACATCCACAATCACAAAACACAATACAAAACAAGATAACAAATAATCAAACCTAAAAAACTCTCCCTAACTTTCTCAAGATACATGATCTTGAGGAAAGAATCAATGTGTGTGAGCAATCACTACCTCACACATTAACAAACACTTCCAAATAAAAGAACAATGGTTTCTCAATAGAAAAGTGCTTCACATAATTGCTAAAAGTGTTTTTCAAAAATTACACTTTCGTTGTGCCAAAGTTCTTATTTAAAAGACATGTTGACCGACATATTTACTTGATTAACTTTAACTAATAAGATTGATTTCACTTAACTAGTAAAATCAATTAATTGTCAAATAATTAAATCGATTAATATGTTCATCACATATCTAGTTTGGATGATACAATTAATCTGTTAAAGCTCATTTTAACATATTAACATATCCCATTACATTTCCATGACCCTATATGCAATTGAATCACTAACAAGTCTTCTAACATTAATCTTCAAGATGTCTTCAAGTTATGCTTATGGATTCATCAAATCAAATCTTCATAGATTCTTCATGATAATAGTTAAGAAGTTAGAATATATTAGTTTATAGAACTTTTTTATCCTTATGAAACTTTGTTTACAATATTAGTTAGCTATTTTTAGAACTTCCATATTTTTATATCATTTGAACTGTTTGAAGTAGCAATGTGAATCTGTTTGTGATTTTTTTTCTTTGCAGGATTGTGGTATATAGTATATTCCATTTCTAGTATTTAAAAAGAAAAAAACTTTTAGCGACAATTTAGTACAAACTTTCGTCATTTTTTCCTCTTTTTATTTTATTTTTATTATTTCTTTTTAACGATAATTGTTACGAACTATCGTGTTTTTCTTTACCTTTTTTACAACGGTTCATTAAGACCCGAGAATAATACAAACCTATCGACAATAATGGTTCCAACCTATAAAGGATTAAGATGAGAGCTCTACTCATGGATCAAGATGAGAGTTTTGGTGGAGGAGTAAAGGGTGTGGGTATTGGTACCAATATTTTGTACACACATTTATAACTTTATTATACAATGAATACACTTTCCATTTTTTTCATTTTCAATTTTTAGTTCATTTTCTTTTATTAGCTATATTGAGTTTGTTAGTAATAAAAGCTCTAATTTTATATTTTTAGCATCTGATTATGAATTAGCTTTTGTTTATTTAAGGTTGAATGTTTTCCAATTGGACTTTCGGTCCTGATAGAAGCCCAAGTGAGGAAATTAGGTCAGTAATTGCTTCAGTTCAAAGCCTATATAAGGCCTAGTTGTACTCAAATATAGGGGAGAGGATAATTCATTTGTCTAATTTTAGAGGTATTATCTTTCCATTTTCTCTCTTTTATTGTGTTTTTTTTTGCTTGAATAATGGGAACTAAATATCTGAAGATCAATTCATGATATTAAGATCAAACAACATGAATTGAGCTTTTTACATCAGTCGTTCTTTGTTCTGAGTTTGTTATTTTAGTCTCTAATTTCAATTTTTCTCTGTGATATGAATTTTCATTTGTGAAATTAGAATTCAAATTAGGAATCAATTGAATCTTGGTTCGATATATAATTACAAATTGGATCGAATTATATGAATATTTAATTTGTACAATCAATTTATCCAATTGATTGAATCATTTAATTGTTCAAATTGGGATTAATCTTTAAAGAACAATGATTTTCATACCATTTAGTTCTTTGACCTCTGGTTGATCCAATTTCATTGTGTTAATTTTTTGTTTTAATTTTTAAATTTGTTTTTCAATTTACATTTTATGTTTTTCAATCCTTTAACCCCCTATTTTAATTGGTACGGGAAAAATATTAAAGATTGACAAGAGAAGGTTGTTTGGACTTCACCTTCTACTCATTGTTTCATATGACAAGTGAAGCCTCTATTAGACATTAAGTACATAGTCTTTAAACTTATGTTGTACCTAACAAAAATATTCTTTCAACTTATCTTTTTTTGTTGCAAGGAATGTTTCTATCTTCTGCATATTAAGATGATATGCTAAAGCACATGTCAAGATCAAGATCTCTTGTGATACAAGCTAAAGTTTTTTTTTTTAATAACCATCCAACATTAGCTTATGTCAACTTTGATCTAGCTATTTGTAATGTACGATCTTCACTTGTACTTCATTTTGAGTAAAAAGTTCTCTAACCTAAGGTTGATAAGTACTATTAACTATCAAGATGTTGTTTGGATAGGGGATTAATATTTAATGTTGCATATACCTCTTTTGATGCATCTATGTATTCTCTTCAATGGCTAGAAAAAGGATTTACAATGGCTCTTTCTTATAAGCTTTATACAAAGCAACCTTTGAAGAAGAACAAAAAGAATAGAACAAATTGATAAGTGTTGAAACTCTACTAAAATCTTTCTATGCTCATAAAAGTTTTGTGAACAACATTTTTGTGTTCATATGTAAATTAAAAGAGTGTATATTCTTTGAATTCATTATAAGACATTGATCCTCTCTAGCAAGCAAAACCTTTGATTATTTAGATCATATATGTATACAAACCTTGTTTGTTTAGCTAGGAGTAGTTGTTGTTCAAACAATACTTTGTCATAGTTAAAATTGGTTGATGTCCAAGCTATACTTTGTCTTAGCCAGGAATGATTTTATCCAACAATATTCGATAGGATGGTTAGGAGTGGTTGAGATACAACCAATACTTATACTTTTAGATATATGTGACTATATTCTAAACAATAGTCGAGGTTTTAGCTATGAGTGGTTACATATCCAAATAATATTAGGATTTTATCTAGGAGTGTTTAGGTTTCAAATAATACTCGCTTCGTAATTTACAATTGTAGTCTACATAATGAAACTCAATTATTTAATTAAGAACTAGGACCCGAGTCGCTATTGTGGTTTCTTGCTTTGGCTTTCCATCTATGCTTCCATGGATTCCAAACTTGTTTGACTTGATATAAAGCTTCTTGTTCAAAATTTAGGCTGAAATTTATGGGGATTAGTGGTCTAATTAGATTATAGTAACCAGAATCTAATTGTTCACAAGCACAATATCAATATGAAAAGTAAGTTAAAAACTAAAGAAGAGTTGATTTTGTTAATGTAAAATAACTAAAATAATGGTTAAAATTAACATTATCACTCGACTCAACTCGACCTTGGTCAAATCGACCCAACTCTTTAACTCTACTCAACAACATTTTCTCTATAAGTACCATAACCCCCATCCACTCTTCTCATATTTATATCATTTTCAAAAGTAAAAATTGTCTTTCAGGATATATCTCCTATATCTTTATCATTTTTTCTATCTCTTAGAAAATACTTTTGAATGTCTTGTATATAACCATAATCACATACATAATAAATCTTATATCTTTTTAATAAAATGGTTTAAGGAATAACCATCATATATAACCCGTTTATATTATAATAACCACTTTATAAATCTTTTAAATAATGTTCCTTTGTGTGGATGACACTGTTTGCCTTGATTTGCACGGATGGATTTATTGGCTGTCCATTGTTCTTTTGAGGGGATATGCTTTGATTTGCAAGAGCGAATTTGCGGGATTGCTTCCATATTCCATCTTCATTGATATGCTACTATTTAAGAGTATTATGGTTAATTTTACCAAATTAACCCTACAGTTGGGTGATTTTCACCAAGCACGTGAGCGTACCAGCTACGTCTTTTCCCAGCTTCCTTTTGTCGCTGCCAAGTTGCCAAGATTCCTGCACTACCAATTTTCTTTTTCCACTGCCAAGCTGTCAAGATTCCTACACCTGAAGATTCCTGATAAATTCCCATTTGAATTTGGTTGGATGGTAGGGTTTGAAGTTTGCCATTAAATGGGGTGCTTTGCATGTGTGTGATTGTGAAAGTTCCTGGAAGGTTTGGAGCTGGACATTCCCATGCTTGTCTCTCATTCAAGTCCGAAGGTGAGTGGTAGTGTTATTTAATGGCAACATGCACCAGTGTGAGTGAAGCAGTGTGTGAGTCTCAAGAATGGAAGATGTTTTGGTGTGGGTGTGTGAGTGAACCAGTTTTGTGTGGGAAGATTGGGTGGTGTGTTTGAGGAGTTGCGCACCGGTTACATAACCAGCGTACTAATGTGTGTGTAGCACCAATTACGTAACCAGTGCTTGTGTAGTGTGAAGAGTGACATCGATTACATAACGAGTGTTGTGTGTGTAATAATATATATATATATATATGTATAATAATTAAATACATATAATATTAATATTAAATTATATATATAATTAAATAATAATAATAAAATATAATATATATAGTAATTAAATATAACAATAAATTATAAAAATAATATATATAATAATTAATAATAATATACATTATTAATAATATTTCAAATAATAGTAATTATTATAAAAATAATAATAATAATTTAATGTAATTTGTGTTTTTATTAAAATTTATTGAAATTTTGGTATGGGTGTGTGAGTGAACCGATTTTGGGTGGGAAGATTGGGTGGAGTGTGTGAGGGGTTGCGCACCGGTTATATAACCAGTGTAGTGATGTGTGTGTGTGTGACACCAGTTACGTAATCGGTGTTATATGTGTTGTGTAGTGTATGTGTAATAATATTTATTTATATATTTATATATATATAATAATTAATAATAAAAAAATATAAATATGTATAATAATTAAATATATATATATATAATATTAATATTAAATTATATATATAATTAAATAATAATAATAAATAATATATATATATATATATATATAATAATTAAATATAAAAATATCAAGCAATGGTCAACAAATATCAAGTACTTTGTTGTACATATAATGCAAATGGAACTATTTTTGTTACCGGTAGCTCTGATACTTTTGCTAGGGTAGGTTTATTGGTGTACTCTTCACAAATTTCCTATTTTCTCTCAAGAATACTATTAGCTTATTTAATATCGCTTTTATGCTATGTTGAAAATTACTGCTATTTGCAGGTGTGGAGTGCGTTGAAGCCCAACACTGATGACCCAGAACAACCAATAAATGAGATGGATTTATTATGTGGTTACGAAAATGATGTTAATTATGTACAGTTTAGGTTAGACATCCCAGTTAGGTCTACACTTGTTTGTTTTGCTTTGTAAAGATCCTTATTATCTTTTGCTATTCTGTATGCAGTTGTTGCTCTGTGGCTTAAAACAATATTAACATCTAACCCCTTGAAAGAAGAAAATACACTAAAGTTTCGAAAATTCTAGTATATCTAGCGCTTGTTATAATATTTTCTATCCTGGTTGGTTTTATTTAATGTAACAAATTTTCCACTTCTCTCATTACTAAATATTTCAGGTCTTGTCATGATAACATAATTACATGCTCTCGTGAAGGAAGTGCAATTATATGGGTTTTCAGATCACGTAAATCTCATGTGAGCTCCTGTAATTGGATTACCATTGAATTTTGGTCTATTTTTATTCTTGAAGGAATTTTCTTTTCTAGAATTGTTTTGGGGATCTGTGGCAGTGAAGGTTCAGTTTCCTCCCTTCCTTTTTCATGTTAAATATATTTTTCTCTTCTGTTTCGGGAAAAGTATGACGTTGAACTCGTGCATATCATTTAAAAGTGCCAACACCATTCCTGCCTCCCTAACCTTCGAGGTGGTCCAAGGCACGTCTCGTGGTGTCAAGATGATTATATGATGTTAATAACTTTACCATAGATTAAAGCTACCATTAAATTTTTTTAAATTCATGGATTAGATTTACTGGTGATTATAATCGCCACTAAGTTTTTAAATTTTTTAGATTTACCGGCGGTTATAACCGCCACCAAATTTTTAAATTCGTAAACTTAGCGGCGATTATTGTAACATCCTTACTGAAAAATATGTAATTAAATAAATAAATAAAATTGGAAATTCAAACGTCGTAATTTATTATTCCCAAAATGTGGAAAAATTTAAAACATCGTTCAACGCGTCAACGATTATTTAACAATGGTAATAAAGTTATTACAAATTTCAAAATCCAATAAAGATAGTAAAAAAACACATAAATAAATTCCTAGCTCAAAGTCCCAAGCTAGCCTCCTCTTCGTCTCTAAGCGTCAGCAGCATCACCTATAATATTATCTGCTCTTGTGTGACAAGCAGTAGCGGACCTACGAAGGGACTAAGGGGGGCCATGGCCCCCCAAATTTTTTTTATATTTATATTTATTAATATATAATCTTAAATATATTTTTCAAAAAATTTATATTTATAATATATTTTATATATTTAATATTTTAATAAATCTGTATACATTTATATTTATAAATAAGTAAAAGTTTTTTTTGTCCACATTTATTTTTTAATTTTATATTTTAAATATTTTTTAAATAAAAATAATTATTTTATTAATATTATCTTTTAAATGATTATTTGTGTAATTTAACTATTTTTTATTTGATTATTTTTTAAAATTTAATCATTATAAATGAGAATTAATTATAGTAAAATTATAAAAATAATTTATATTTAATTTTATAATTATAATAATAACAATAATTATAATTTTTATTTTATTTTTATATTATAATGAAAAAAGTGGATATAATGTTTTTACTAATTTATATAAAATCTTTGAGATTATTTTGTTGGTTTCTATTTTCTTTCAAAAATATCAAGTTGGTCCTCCAGTTTTTTATATTTTTTTTGTCTCAATTTAGTTCCGATTTTTGAAAACATGATGCAATTTTGTCATTTTCGTTAAATTTCTTGAATCAGATTTTTCTTCAAAATTGAAGTTGTAATTAAGAATGATTATTTGATTTGTTGGTATAATTGACATAATCCTAATATCAATTTTTATGGAAGATCTTTCTTCCACTTTAAAAAATTCAACGAAAAAAAAAGTACATCAATTTTTAAAAAATCACGAATAAATTAAACGAAAAGATAAACCAAAAGAGTAATTCAACCAAAATTTTGGCACCCCAAAAATTTTAGCTGAAGATCCGTCACTGGTGACAAGTCACACGATCATCACCAAACATAAACAAAAAGGGTGAACTCATAATAAGTTGACACATAATTTAATAAAATCATAAAACACCCAGTTATTTGATTCTAAATATTTCTTGGCCAAGATCTTAATACCCCAAGGCTTTTCAACCTTCAAATCACACAAATAGTTAGCCTTGGACTCAAGATTTATGATGCTCACATGAACCTGTCCACTCGTGGTTTTGCCTCTACGAACCTCCCCTCTCGTAGTCCTACTCTACGGTCCTGCCCGCCCGTAGTCCAACACACGTGATCCACCAAATACATACTTCCCCGCACACAACATCTCTCAAGTGTGAGCACGGAACATACGAACCTACCTCGCTCGTATCCTCACAGGAGAGATCAGTGCAGGAAAGACTTTCTGCCGTGGTTATTTTGGTCATTTGGCCTCGATTTAAGACATGAGGCATATTCAGCCGAGGCAAAAAGGGTCATCTTTTTGCCTCGGTTCTCAACCGAGACATATCCCATCATTACTGCCTCGGTTCTGATGGCAACTGAGGCGTAATATACGTTAAAAATTAAAAAAAAAAGTTGCAGAAATCATCTTTCTCTCATCTTCTCCGACCTTCCACTCCAGCCTTCCACACCATCTTCACCACACGAATGATGTCGGAGTAGTGCTGGCGGAGCAAATCGAGAAGCGCGACCACAGGCAGATCGAGAACGACACAATACCTTCAAACCACCATTGGCATAACTTCGTTCCTGCACTCACGAAACAAACCAGTTCTTCGCCAAAATCTCATTGCAGCAAGACAGAATGAACCCAACAATCAAGAACGCGCCTTGGATTTTGCACACAGACGAACCACTACGAACCTAGCCAACACACGTCCACCACGCCAGAAAACTCAACGTTGCAACATTTGAACCAAGCCATCATGAACCCTAATCACGAGATTCACTACATAACAACGCATCCATCAGATCTTCATAACCACCACAACCAAAGTCACGAACACAACAACATCACGAACCCATTTAGAATGCAACGCTTTAGCCACTCCATTGCTACACTTCCCTGAGGAAACTTACGCAGAGGATCGAGGAAGGAAATATGAGGGTTAGGGTTTTTGCGCACCAGAGGAAGGAGATGGATTGTTTCTGATTTTGAAGATTTTTATCCTACCTTTTGCCTCAGTTCAATTGAAAATTGAGGCATATCACCATCTTCTGCCTCGAGTCCTAACACCTAAAACCCTAGAGTCCGAAAAAAAAAAGAAAAAAAATTTGCTGATACTTTACTGCCTTGGGTCAGTAGCAACTGAGGCATAAACTGACTTTACTGCCTCAAGTCAATAACAACCGAGGCATAAATTGGCTTTACAGCCTCGGGTCAATAACAACTGAGGCATAAAACATTGCATAAATTACAAAACTGCCACCGCGTGTTTATATGCCTCGTTTCCGTTATAACCGAGGCATAAAGCTCGAGTTAGAAAGTCCAAAATGCACTAGTGAGAGTAACATGATATGAACCTCCCCGTTCATATCATCATGTGTTCACCACCATCCATGAACCTACCCGTTCATGGCACAACATCTCCTGAACCAAGTCCGCATCAATGCATATAACAACACGTGCAAGTCACAGGTTAGTCTATCTTTTGGCCCCTTATACTCATGCTAGAACTTTAGAATTTTACCACCAACCACTACCTTCATGAATCTAATACCAGCAGCCAACACCCAACCATAGAACTTAAGTGGTAACATTCTAAAATGATACACAACAGGTTTGTTTCACCAAAATAGTGTTTCTCACCCCAATTAAAATTACTAGAACCAACCCATACTTTCATCTTTCAAACCTATTCACATACCAATTCCTCCAATCATACTCTCACCTCTAGTACCTTACATATATCGTTAATATCATTTGCAGCATTTTCCATTACCCTCATAGAATCCAACATGCATACAACCAATTAAAACAACACTTGGCTCTGTTGCCCCACTTATCACTTGGCGATACATTCTCGCCGCCAGGCAGCACATGGTATTCTGGGCAACCTAGATTTCGTTTGCACCATAAGACAGCCCAAATTCCCCAATTCACATTTCAATCAATATCTTACATCAACGCAAACCAATTTTTTTTATCTCTCCTTTCCCATTCACTTCCGCTAGAATCATACTAGCGTAACTACAACCTAATTAAACACCAAGAAATTAGTTTAATAGACCATCTCTGCAAACCCTAACAAGGTTACACAATTGAATGTTTCCCATTCAATTCTCAATATCCATACGCACACATACATTCGTGAATTTCACACTGTTCAAGGATTCATATCGAATACCTAAACGATTCTAGAGTAACCAACCAACCATAGAATCCAAAGAAAACACAGAAAATATTCCAAGCTTGCATCGCCTGGCGGGCTCACCCATTGCTGCTAGGCGGTTCATCTCAAAAACCCATAATTGGGTTAGTCACTCATGTGTCGCCTGGCGGCACATTCAAAGCCGCTAAGCGGTTTCTGGAATTTTTCTAGAAACTCGAAAACAACGTGATTTGGATTATGCAGGGCATCATGTTCATTCAATACAATACGAAAACAACCATAAAGCATGTATATATGTGAAGGAACTCCCGTAACCTGTTAATCCTTGCTCAATTTGGAAGAATCAAGACTCCTCTTGTGCCACCACAAATCCAACCTTGACCTTCTCTCAATGCACTTGATGCTCTTATCAATTCCACACAAAATGACCTTCAGACTCTCTTTTCCACTGTCAAATTCGTTTGTCCTCTGTCCTTTCACATTTTCTTCTCTTTCTTCTCTAAAACTACACTAATCAGACCATTAACTAAGCCTTAATGCTTTTTAATGGTAGGAAAAATGAAAATGGCTTTGAATGAGGTGTTAACGACCATTCAAAAACCATTATTGGTTGTCTCATAGCCCACTAGGTTGCCTCTCTTGGCAGCTAGGGTTTCTCTGCCTATTCATCCCTATACCAAAAGAAATTTTGGCAAAAATAAAGTTAAATTCATTCTTAGTAAGATTTGAACACACAACAACTCAATTGCAAAGTCAATGCACAACCAATTCAACCAATACATGTTTCATGATAATTCCTATAATTTTAGTATTACATTATCACTAATCACATTCAAACATATCATTAAAATTATATACATATTAAAATAACATATAATTTAGCATACATAGGACTTGAAGTCCTCTCACACAACCAAGTACTCACAGCCATTTAATTAATTATTTAATTATTTAAATTTTTCGGGTCTTACAGTTATAATTTTCGTTAAGTATTTAATTTAATATAATTAAAAAAAATTTAGAGGATGTTAAAACTGACTTTATCAATTTTAGTGGCGGTTATTCCGGCGATTACAATAAACCAACGATAAAATGATATTGTGGCGCTAAATTATGTGGTAGTTAATTAACTAACAGAGAAAAAGTAGTGGCTGTTATAACCGCCACTAAATAACATATTAAATTGACGCTAAAATTTAAAATTTTAGTAGTGTTTGGACACCTTATGGATCAGCCTTAGGTCCAACAGATTGGGACAGACCCTTAAACATTGGGGCAGAATTAAATGGGTCTTACATAAAGTCGTCAAAATGGGTTATAACCCACGAGCCAACCTGGTTTATCACGAATATGGGTCGGATTAAGTTGAAAAAAAATTACATATTTCAATACGGGTTAAAATTAAACCCAATCCGTTAAGAACTTGGCTCATACAGGTTGAACCCAACCCGTTAAGAACCCGACTCCTAAAATAATATATATATATATATATATATATATTATATACATATATTATATATTATATATTATATATATATATATATATATTATATATTATATATATATATATATATATATTATATAATATATAATATATGTATATAATATATAATATATAATATATGTATATAATATATATACATATGTATATTATATATATATATTATATATATATATAATATACATATATCTATATATAATATATATATAATATATATAATATATAAATAATATATAATTTATATATATTATATATTATTTATATATTATATGTGTATATATTATATATATAT
>Ga0214542_1011414_pt1 | contig 12179 bp, 3 predicted proteins | sample CNSS1metaG_FD_160096 | JGI IMG/M metagenome (GOLD analysis project Ga0214542, IMG submission 160096) | Root nodule microbial communities from cowpea collected in UCLA plant growth center, Los Angeles, California, USA - CNSS1 | ecosystem: Host-associated > Plants > Roots > Nodule | place: USA...
TTAAGGCTCAAGACTCACAAGGTCAAAACTCTTTCACAAAAGATTTAATCAAGAAATTCTCAAATCAACTCAATTAGCAAATCATAGAAACAATCCACTTATATCAACATGACTTTTATTTTTTCCAAAATTACCAATTATTGAATCAAATCCTAAAAATCCAATGTCAATATGTTTTATTGAAAGCAGGGAAATATTTTTTGGTGGATTTCTTATGAGACATATTGTTTAAAAGTTTCACTTAATAAAAATTTAATACTTTCACAATTTTCTCAAAAAGAAATCACAATTTTTTTTCTTTTTAAATGAACAAAAAAACCAAAATTTGAAGAACAAAAAGAAAACTCCTACCTACAGTTTGTCTCCCCCAAACGGTGTTTTGTAGGTCCGTGGAGTGCGAGTGTGAGGAGTATGCTGTTGTTGCGAAACAATGGCAACGAAAACGGTTCCAAAGTTGTGGTGGTTGTCGTGATTGGTGCAAGTGCTGCCAGCGACGTCCATGGCTAACGGTGGTCTGGCAACGGAAACATGGTCAAGATGGAGGCTAGGGTTTTTGATTGTGTGGAGTTAAAGATGATGACGTGGCAACATGTTATTGGCTCAGATTCTTTAGTGGAGATTAAACCTACGTGGCTTGTGCTGGTTGGCCAATTTTAAAAGTTGAGGATAGCTACATGGAAACATCTGAGTGCATCTATTTTATGAGTGGAAAAAAAGGTGCAAATAGACAAAGGCAGGGGTGCAGAAGTAAGTTTTGTTAGACCCATTTTGAAAGAGGGGAGTGTATAAGTAATGTATGGGGTACAAAACTGATTTTTTCAGAACTTGTTGATTTAAGCCTTATTTAAAGGTGTTTTGTAATTTCAATCAATTTATTTTCCCACCTTTAAATAAGCTTAATCTTAAATTCAGCTGCATCAACAAACGTTAAAATATCCAAAAAATAATTTATGCAACTAAATATCACTTTTTAAGACATTTTTATCACACAAGTTCAAATAGCTTAATTATCAGTATTGTTAATTAAATCACTCTTTACGCACACAAATTCAATTAAATACTCAGAATTAAACATTGAATGAGATCAAAAATACACACTCATCAATCATTATGTAACATATTTTAATAAAAAAAATTTATAAAATATTATAATAAAAATTTTTATAATTAATAATTATTTTTTAAACCTTATTTTATAACAATTTTAAACTTTTTTATTAATTATTTTTGTAAAAATAATTTCAAAAGCCATATTTTTACATCATTTTTATAATTACGTTGAAAAGTAAATTGCAGACATAATTGTAATCTTCATATCACCCTCAAACCATGGCATAACAGAGATGATTGAAAAGAGAGAAATTTATCCCTTCCTTCCCCTCTCTCTCCCTCAAGGTTGATTCGAGAGCGAGGGAGAGGAAGACATCAAGTGGATTATAGTGTGAAGCTTGTTTTGTTCACTTTAAGGGGATTAAAGGTGAAAGTAAGTGGATTTAGAGCAAATTTTGTTGAAGTTTGTGAGTGATTTGATGGATGTGATATATTAAATATTATATTTAAATCAAGCAAAAACAAGATTACCAAATTGTTCTTTATTATAAATATGATTAAAAATTATCATTATATAAGTTTGATTTGTTGTAGAAAAAATATTAATATGTATAAATGAAAATAACGTATTTCAATAAAAAAATATTTATAAAATAATGTAATAAAAAATTTTATAATTAATAATTATTTTTTAAACATTATTTTATAACAATATTAAAATTTTCATTAATAATTATTTTTGTAAAAATAATTTTAAAAGCCATATTTTTACATCATTTTCATAATTAAGCTGAAAAATAAATTACGGACATAATTGTAATCTTGATATCACCCTCAAACTAAGACATAACAGAGATGATTTAAAAATAGAAGAATTTCCCTCTTCCTTCCACTCTTTCTCCCTCAAGGTTGATTGGAGTAGAGGGAGAGGATGACATCAAGTGGGTTATAGGTTGAAGTTTGTATTATTCACTTTAAGTGGATTAAAGGTGAAAGAGGGTGAATTTAGAATAAATTTGTTAAAGTTTATGAGTGATTTCTTGGATGTGATGTATTAAAATTATATTTAAATCAATGAAAAACAAGATTACCAAATTGTCCTTTACTTTCAAAATAATTAAAAATATCATTATATAAGTTTGATTTGTCGTAAAAAAAATATTAAAATGTAGAAATGAAAGTAACATATTTTAATAATAAAATATTTATAACAAAATTTAATAAAAAAAATTTAGAACAATTTTCAAATTTTCGTTTTTAATTATTTTTGTAAAACTTATTTCAAATCTCATATTTTCCATCATTTTGATAATTAAGTTGAAAAAAAAATTGCGGACATAATTGTAATCTTTATATCAACCTCAAATCATTGCATAACAAAGATGATTGAAAAATAGAGGAATTTTCCTCTTGCTTCCCGTCTCTCTCCTCAACGTTGATTGGAGGAAGAGGAAGAGGATGAATTCAAGTGTATTAGAGTGTGAAGCTTGTCTTGTTCACTTTAAGGGAATTAAAGGTGAAAGTGACTGGATTTAGAGTAAAGTTTGTTGAAGTTTGTAAGTGATTTGATGGATGTGATAGATTAAAAGTTATATTTAAATCAAGAAAAAACAAGATTTCCAAATTCTCCTTTATTTTAAATATGATTAAAAATTATCATTATATAAGTTTGAGTTGTCGTAGAAAAAATATTAGAATGTATAAATGAAAGTAACATATTTTAATATAAACATATTTATAAAATAATGTAATAAAAAATTTCATAATTAATAATTAATTTTTAAAACTTATTAGAACAATTTTCAAATTTCTGTAATTAATTATTTTTCTAAAAATAATTTTAACAGCCATATTTTTACATCATTTTCACAATTAAGCTGAAAAATAAATTGCGAACATAATTGTAATCTTGATATCACCCTCAAACCAAGACATAACATATATGATTTAAAAATAGAAGAATTTCCCTCTTCCTTTCCCTCTTTCTTTGATTGGATGGAGAGGGAGAGGATGACATCAAGTGAATTACAGTGTGTAGTTTGTGTTGTTCACTTTTAGTGGATTAAAGGTAAAAGTGGGTGGATTTAGAGTAAAGTTTGTTAAAGTTTATGAGTGATTTCTTGGATGTGATAGATTAAAAATTATATTTAAATCAAGGAAAAACAATATTACCAAATTGTACCTTATTTTAAAAATAATTAAATATTATCATTATACAAGTTTGATTTGTCGTAGGAAAAATATTAAAATGTATTAATGAAAGTAACATATTTAAATAAAATAATATTTATAACAAAATTTAATAAAAAAGTTTTAGAACAATTTTCAAATTTTCCTTATTAATTATTTTTGTAAAAATAATTTCAAATGTCATATTTTCCATCATTTTCATAATTAAGTTGAAAAATAAATTGCGAACATAATTGTAATCTTCATATCAACCTCAAATCATTCGATAACAAAGATAATCTTAAAATAGAGAAATTTCCATCTTCCTTCCCGTCTCTCTCCTCAACGACGTTGATTGGAGGAAGAGGAAGAGAATGAATTGAAGTGGATTAGAGTCTCAAGCTTGTCTTGTTCACTTTACGGGGATTAAAGGTGAAAGTGAGTGGATTTAGAGTAAAGTTTGTTGAAGTTTGTAAGTTATTTGATGGATGTGATAGATTAAAAGTTATATTCAAATCAAGAAAAAATAAGATTATCAAATTCTTCTTTATTTTTAATATGATTAAAAATTATCATTTTATAAGTTTGAGTTGTCGTAGCAAAAATATTAAAATGTATAAATGAAAGTGACATATTTTAATATAAACATATTTATAAAATAATGTAATAAAAAAATTTAAAATTAATAATTACTTTTTAAAACTTATTAGAACAATTTTCAAATTTCCGTTATTAATTATTTTTGTAAAAATAATTTTAACAGCCATATTTTTACATCATTTTCATAATTAAGCTGAAAAATAAATTGCAGACATAATTGTAATCTTGATATCACCCTCAAACCAAGACATAACATATATGATTTAAAAATAGAAGAGTTTCTCTCTTCCTTTCCCTCTTTCTTTGATTGGATGGAGAGGGAGAGGATGACATCAAGTGAATTACAGTGTGTAATTTGTGTTGTTCACTTTTAGTGGATTAAAGGTAAAAGTGGGTGGATTTAGAGTAATGTTTCTTAAAGTTTATGAGTGATTTGTTGGATGTGATAGATTCAAAATTATATTTAAATCAGCGAAAAACAAGATTTTCAAATTTTCCTTTATTTTAAAAATAATTTAAAATTCTCATTATACAAGTTTGATTTGCCGAAGAAAAAATATTAAAATGTATAAATGAAAGTAACATATTTTAATAAAAATATATTTACAAAATAATTTAATGAAAAATTTTATAATTAATAATTACTTTTTAAACCTTATTTTAGAATAATTTTGAAATTTTCGTTTTTAATTATTTTTGTAAAAAAAATTTCAAAAGTCATATTTTTACATCATTTTCATAATGAAGTTGAAAAATAAACTGCGGACATAATGGTAATCTTGATATCAACCTCAAACCATTGCATAACATAGATGATTAAAAAATAGAGGAATTTCCCACTTTCTTCCCTCTGTCTCCCTCAACATTGATTGGAGAGAGAGGGAGAGGATGAATTTAAGTGGATTAGAGTGTGAAGCTTGTCTTTTACAATGTATAAATTAAAGTAAAATATTTTAATAAAAAATATTTATAAAATAATGTAATCAAAAAATTTATAATTAAAAATTATTTTTTAAACCTCACTTCAGAAGAATTTTCAAATTTCCGTTATTAATTATTTTTGTAAAAATAATTTTTAAAGCCATACTTTAACATCATTTTTATACTTAAGATGAAAAACAAATTGCGAACATAATTGTAATCCTGATATCACCCTCAAACAAAGACATAACAAAGATGATTTAAAAATAGAAGAATTTCCTTCTTCCGTCCCCTCTTTCTCCCTCAAGGTTGATTGAAGAGAGAGGGAGAAGATGACATCAAGTGGATTACATTGTGAAGTTTGTGTTATTCACTTTAAGTGGGTTAAAGGTGAAAGTGGGTAGATTTAGAGTAAAGTTTGTTAAAGTTTATGAGTGATTTGTTTCATGTGATAGATTAAAAATTATATTTAAATCAAGGAAAAATAAGATTACCAAATTGTCCTTTATTTTGAAAATAATTAAAAATTATCATTATATAAGTTTGATTGGTCGTAGAAAAAATATTAAAATGTATAAATGAAAGTAAAATAATTTAGTAAAAAAATATTTATAAAATAATGTAATTAAAAATTTTATAATTAATAATTACTTTTTAGACCTTAATTTAGAACAATTTTCAAATTTTCGTTATTGGTTATTGTTGTAAAAATAATTTCAAAACCTATATTTTTACATCATTTTCATAATTAAGTTGAAAAATAAATAACGGACATAACTGTAATCTTGATATCACTCTCAAACCATTGCATAACATAGATGACTGAAAAATAAAGGAATTCCCCTCTTCCTTCCCCTCTCTCTCCCTCAACCTTAATTGGAGGAAGAGGGAGATGATGAATTCAAGTGGATTAGAGTGTGAAGCTTGTTTTGTTCAATTTAAGGGGATTAAAGGTGAAAGTGAGTGGATTTAGAGCAAAGTTTATTGAAGTTTGTGAGTGATTCGATAGATGTGATAGATTAAAAATTATATTTAAATCAAGAAAAAATAAGGTTACCAAATTTTCCTCTATTTTAAATATGATTAAAATTATCATTATAAAAGTTTGATTTCTTGTAGAAAAAAATATTAATATGTATGAATGAAAATAAAATAATTTATTAAAGAATATTTATAAAATAATTTATTAAAACATTTTGTAACTTATAATTACTTTTTAAACCTTATTTTGTAACAATTTTAAAATTTTCGTTATTAATTATTTTTGTAAAAATAATTTCAAAAGCCATATTTTTACATCATTTTCATAATTAAGCTGAAAAATAAATAACGGACATAACTGTAATCTTGATATCACTCTCAAATCATTGCATAACAGAGATGATTGAAAAATAGTGGAATTTCCATCTTGCTTCTCGTCTCTCGGTCAAGGTTGATTGGCGGGGGAGGGAGGTGATGAATTCAAGTGGATTAGAGTGTGAAGTTTGTGTTGTTCACTTTAAGTAGATTAAAGGTGAAAGATGGTGGATTTAGAGTAAAGTTTGTTAAAGTTTGTGAGTGATTTGATAGATGTGAGAGATTAAAAATTATACTTAAATCAAGCAAAAACAAGATTACAAAACTGTCCTTTAATTTAAAAAAAATTAAAAATTATCATTATACAAGTTTGATTTGTCTTAGAAGAAAATATTAAAATGTATTAATGAAAGTAACATAATTTAATAAAAAAATATTTCTAAAATAACGTAATAAAAAATTTTATAATTAATAATTACTTTTTAAACCTTATTTTAGAACAATTTTCAAATTTTTGTTATAAATTATTTTTGTAAAAATAATTTTAAAAGCCATATTTTGACATCATTTTCATAATTAAGCTGAAAAATAAATTACGGACATAATTGTATTCTTGATGTCACCATCAAACAAAGATATAATAGAGATGATTTAAAAATAGAAGAATTTCCCTCTTCCTTCCCCTCTTTCTCCCTCAAGGTTGATTGGAGGGAGAGGATGACATGAAGTAGATTACAGTGTGAAGGTTGTGTTGTTCACTTTAAGGGGATTAAAGGTGGAAGTGAGTGGATTTAGAGTAAGTTTTATTGAAGTTTGTGAGTGATATGATAGCTGTGATAGATTAAAAATTATATTTAAATCAAGAAAAACAAAGGTTACCAAATTTTCCTTTATTTTTAATATGATTAAAATTGTCATTATAAAAGTCTGATTTGTTGTAGAAAAAAAATATTAATATGTATGAATGAAAATAAAATAATGTATTAAAAACATATTTGTAAAAGAATATATTAAAAAAATTTATAATTAATAATTACTTTTTAAACCTTATTTTATAACAATTTTAAAATTTTCATTATTAATTATTTTTTTTAAAAATAATTTCAAAAGTCATATTTTTACATCATTTTCAAAATTAAGCTGAAAAATAAATAACGGACATAATTGTAATCTTGATATCACCTTCAAATCGTTGCATAACATAGATGATTGAAAAATAGAGGAATTTCCCTCTTCCTTACCATCTCTCTCTCCCTCAACGTTGATTGGAGGGAGAGGAAGAGGATGAATTCAAATGGATTAGAGTGTGAAGCTTGTCTTGTTCACTTTAAGGGGATTAAAGGTCAAAGAAGGTGGATTTAGAGTAATGTTTGTTGAAGTTGTGAGTGTTTTGATGGATGTGATAGATTAAAAATTATATTTAAACCAAGAAAAAACGAGATTACCAAATTGTGCGTTATTTTAAAAATGATTAAAAATTATCATTATATAAGTTTTATTTGTTGTAGAAAAAATATTAGTATGTATAAAAGAAAATAAAATATTTTCGTATTATGAATGAAAATAATATTTTCGTATGTATGAAAATAAAATTATTTTAGTATGTATGAAAATAAAATAATGTAATAAAATATTTTAGTATGTATGAAAATAAAATAATGTAATAAAAAATTTCAGAATTTATAATTACTTTTTAAACCTTATTTTAGAACAATTTTGATATTTTCGTTATTAATTATTTTTGTAAAAAGTATTTGAAAAGTCATATTTGTACATCATTTTCATAATTAAGCTGAAAAATAAATTGCGGACATAATTGTAATCTATATATCACCCTCAAACCATTGCAATACAGAGATGATTAAAAAAAAGAAGAATTTCCCTCTTCCTTCCCCTCTTTCTCCCTCACGGTTGATTGGAGGGAGAGGGACATGTTGACATCAAGTGAAGTACAGTCAGAAGTTTGTGTTGTTCACTTTAAGTGGATTAAAGGTGAAAGTGGGTGGATTTAGAGTAATGTTTCTTAAAGTTTTTGAGTGATTTGTTGGATGTAATAGATTAAAAATTATATTTAAATCAAGGAAAATAAGATTACCAAATTTCCTTTTATTATAAAAATAATTAAAAATTATCATAATATAAGTTTGATTTGTCGTAGAAAAAATATTAAAATTTTATAAAAATTTTATAATTAATAATTACTTTTTAAACCTTATTTTATAACAATTTTAAAATTTTCATTATTAATTATTTTTGTAAAAGTAATTTCAAAAGCCATATTTTTATATCATTTTCAAAATTAAGCTGAAAAATAAATAACGGACATAATTGTAATCTTGATATCACCTTCAAATCGTTGCATAACATAGATGATTGAAAAATAGAGGAATTTCCCTCTTCCTTACCCTCTCTCTCTCCCTCAGCGTTGATTGGAGGGAGAGGAAGAGGATGAATTCAAATGGATTAGAGTGTGAAGCTTGTCTTGTTCACTTTAAGGGGATTAAAGGTCAAAGAAGGTGGATTTAGAGTAATGTTTGTTGAAGTTTGTGAGTGATTTGATGGATGTGATAGATTAGAAATTATATTTAAATCAAGGAAAAACAAGAATACCAAATTGTCCTTTATTTTAAATATGATTAGAAATTATCATTATATAATTTGATTTGTTGTAGAAAAAATATTAATATGCAAAAATGAAAATAACATATTTCATTAAAACAATATTTATAAAATAATGTAATAAAAAAATTTTAAAATTAATAATTACTTTTTAAATTTTATTTTATAACGATTTTAAAATTTTCGCCATGAATTATTATTGTGAAAATAATTTCAAAAGCCAAATTTGTATATCATTTTCATAATTAAGCTTAAAAATGAATTGCGGATATAATTGTAATCTTGATATCACCTTCAAATCATTGCATAACAGATATGACTCAAAACTCGAGGAATTTTCATCTAGATGATGAATTCAAGTGGATTAGACTGGGAAGTTTGTGTTGTTACTTTAACTAGATTAAAGGTGAAAGAGGGTAGATTTAGAGTAAAGTTTGTTAAGGTTTGTGAGTGATTTGATGGATCTCATAGAATGGAAATTATATTTAAAACAAGGAAAAACAAGATTACCAAATTGTCCTTTATTTTAAATATGATTAGAAATTATCATTATATAATTTGATTTGTTGTAGAAAAAATATTAATATGCACAAATGAAAATAACATAAATAATATTTATAAAATAATGTAATAAAAAAATTTAAAAATTAATAATTACTTTTCAAATTTTATTTTATGACAATTTTAAAATTTTCGTTATGCATTATTATTTTAAAAATAATTTCAAAAGCCAAATTTTTATATCATTTTCATAATTAAGCTTAAATATGAATTCCAGATATAATTGTAATCTTGATATCACCCTCAAATCATTGCATAACAGACATGACTCCAAAATCGAGGAATTTTCATCTTCCTTCCATCACTCACTGCTGATGTTCATTGGAGGGAGAGGGGATGATGAATTCAAGTGGATTAGAGTGTGAAGTTTGTGTTGTTACTTTAACTGGATTAAAGGTGAAAGAGGGTGGATTTAGAGTAAAGTTTTATAAGGTTTGTGAGTGATTTGATGGATCTGATAGATTAGAAATTATATTTAAATCAAGGAAAAACAAGATTACCAAATTGTCCTTTATTTTAAATATGATTAGAAATTATCATTATATAATTTGATATGCTGTAGAAAAAATATTAATATGCACAAATGAAAATAACATATTTCATTAAAACAATATTTATAAAATAATGTAATAAAAAAAATTTAAAATTAATAATTAGTTTTTAAATTTTATTTTATAACATTTTTAAAATTTTCGTTATGAATTATTATTTTAAAAATAATTTCAAAAGCCAAATTTTTATATCATTTTCATAATTAAGCTTAAAAATGAATTGCGGATATAATTGTTATCTTGATATCACCCTCAAATCATTGCATAACAAATATGACTCAAAAATCGAGGAATTTCCATCGTCCTTCCCATCACTCCCTGCCGAAGTTGATTGGGGGGAGAGGGATGATGAATTCAAGTGGATTAGTGTGTGAAGTTTGTGTTGTTACTTTAAGTGGATTAAAGGTCAAAGAGGGTGGATTTAGAGTAAAGTTTGTTAAAGTTTGTGAGTGATTTGATGAATGTGATAGGTTAAAAATTATATTTAAATCAAGGAAAAACAAGATTACTTAATTGTCCTTTATTTGAAAAATTATTAAAAATTATCATTGTATAAGTTTGATTTGTGTAGAAAAATTATTAATATATATGAATGAATATAAAATAGTTTATTAAAAAAATATTTATAAAATAATGTAATAAAGAATATTATAATTAATAATTACTTTTTAATCCATATTTTATAACAATTTTCAAATTTTTGTTATTAATTATTTTTGTAAAAATAATTTCAAAAGCCATATTTTTTCATGATTTTTATAATTAAGCTGAAAAATAAAATGCGGACATAATTGTAATCTTGATATCACCTTCAAACCATTGCATAACAGAGATGATTGCAAAATAGAGGAATTTTCATCTTCCTTCACCTCTCTCTCTTTCAAAGTTGATAGGAAGGAGAAGGATATGATGAATTCAAGTGGATTAGAGTGTGAAGCTTGTCTTTTTCACTTTAAGGGGATTAAAGGTGAAAGAGGCTGGATTGAGAGTAAAGTTTGATAAAGTTTGTGAGTGATTTGATGGATGTGGTAGATTAGAAATTATATTTAAAACAAGGAAAAACAAGAATACCAAATTGTCCTTTATTTTAAATATGATTAGAAATTATCATTATATAATTTGATTTCTTGTAGAAAAAAAATTTTAATATGCACAAATGACAATAACATATTACATTAAAACAATATTTATAAAATAATTTAATAAAAAATTTTAACTTTAAGAATTACTTTTTAAATCTTATTTTATAGCAATTTTAAAATTTTGGTTATGAATTATTATTGTGAAAATAATTTCAAAACCCAAATTTTTATATCATTTTCATAATTAAGCTGAAAAATAAATTGCAGATATAATTGTAATCTTGATATCACCCTCAAATCATTGCATAACAGATATGACTCAAAAATTGAGGAATTTCTATCTTCCTTCCCATCACTCACTGCCGAGGTTGATTGGAGGGAGAGGGGATCATGAATTCAAGTGGATTAGAGTGTGAAGTTTGTGTTGTTACTTTAAGTGGATTAAAGGTGAAAGAGGGTGGATTTAGAGTAAAGTTTGTTAAAGTTTGTGAGTGATTTGATGGATCTGATAGATTAGAAATTAAATTTAAATCAAGGAAAAACAAGATTTCCCAATTGTCCTTTATTTTAAATATTATTAGAAATTATCATTACTCCATTAATCACCTGATTTGACTTTTGAGAGCTTTGGCTGACTTAAGCTTTGGAGTCCTTTCTGCAGGTAACCCCTCCCGGGTCCAAGCCGATATATACAAAAAGGGGAGAAGCAAACAGAGGAGATAGCAGATATGGGTAAGGTGGTACTTGTGCCTAACTGATCTTATTTGTCCCTTCTGCAGGAACAATTGGTGTCCACCATAGGGCACAAGACAACACCTTAATACCCGTTTTTCTCCGAAGATGGTTTCAACCCATGGTAGAACTGGACTAATGAGTGTGTATTTTTGCCCTCATTTAATGTTTAATTCTAGGTATTTAATTGAATTTGTGTGCATAAAGATGGATTTAATTGAGATTTCTTATTATTCGGTTTATTGAGCATGAGATACTAAAACATGTTAAAAATATTTTTTTAGTTGCATAAATGTTCTTTGGATATTTTGAAATGTGTTAGTGCAGCCGCAGCTAAGTTTAGCTTATGGAGGTGTGGAAATAAATTGATTAAAGCTTCATGACACCTTAAAAATAAATCCAAGAATAAGAAATTGTCAAAAGCACAAAAATCCAAGCCAAGCATTGCATGAAGACGACAAGAAAAGCTTGAAAAAGTGAAGAAGTTTGGCTAAAAATCAAGAAGAGAGGAAAGAAAAATTGGACCTTGCGGTTTTCTTTATCTTTATGATAGAAGATAATTTGGGAAAATATATCTTTAGATATTTTATTTGATATT
>Ga0214542_1011420_pt1 | contig 12173 bp, 5 predicted proteins | sample CNSS1metaG_FD_160096 | JGI IMG/M metagenome (GOLD analysis project Ga0214542, IMG submission 160096) | Root nodule microbial communities from cowpea collected in UCLA plant growth center, Los Angeles, California, USA - CNSS1 | ecosystem: Host-associated > Plants > Roots > Nodule | place: USA...
GACACTGACACCACTCTCAACCCAAAACCTTAAGGCAATGGGTTTATGGGTCTTTATTCTTATATAGTGCTCTACTTTCTCATTTCTGGTCAATGTGGGACTTAGACTCACACTTGGATTCCTAACACTAGACTCTGCAGAGTTTAGAAACCAACACAGGTGCATACTTCCTTTAGAATTCTATATCAAGAGTATGATCCGGATATCGAGTCGTAGTAACTTGCATTTGTCTGCGCTCACATGATTGGAATGTTTATGAGTTAATTGTTAATAACCTGCTTTGCCTTATACATGTTTTATAATATGTTAAAGACATTTTCACTAGCTTACCCTTTCGTTCTCTATGTTCTTGTCTTGCTATCTCTTTTGCGATGATCACCTTATTGGTGGGAGCAGATGGGACTAATCCTGGTGGTAGATCTGATGGGGGCAGCGACACTATTTAGCTGGACCCGTTTCTCGTGGCTCTTAGGAGAGATGTCTTGGCCCTAGAGCCTTTATGAAACTTTCTTGCTCTAGGAGCAACCTCTTTTGAAAAACTGTTAAACCCCTTTGGTTTTATGTTTGGTTTAAGGCATTATGGCTTTGCCTAAGTTTATTTCCAAGCATGTTTATGGATGACTGTAACAATGAATTCCTTAAGTATGTATTCTTCTGGTTGCTCTGTTTATTTCTATAACTATGTGATGTTTTAATTCAGTAGAATTATTCTATTTAAATGGGATGTCACAATACATATATATATATATATATAATATTATATATATATATATATATATATATATTAATTAAATATTTAAAATTTATTGGCGGGTTGGTGAGCCAACCCGGCTCATCACGGGTTCAACCTGAATGAGTCGGGTTCTTAATGGGTTGGGTTCATTTTTAACCCGTACTGAAATTTGTAATTTTTTTTCAACCTAACCCGTGATGAGCCGGGTTGGCTCGCGGGTTATAACCCATTTTGACGGCTCTACTTGTCCTAGCTTATTTCATGTAGAATAAGTTTCTATTTATTTTAATTATTCTTTGTTATCTCTTTGTCATCAATTTTGGTGGGTCAGGAAAGAATCGATATCCTCAACTTGGTGTGAACAGGTTTAAATACAATGTTTTATGTCCTTAAATTTTTGAATAGTATTATTACCTGGATTTGAAAGTTGGTCTAAAGAAAACAATTTCAAGTACGGAAAGTTATTTATGATTTAAGTAGAAACTTCCCTACAAGAAAATGTTTTATTAGTAACCAATTTTAGTGATCAAAAGTTGTTAGTCACTACATGGATCAATTTAGATACCAATTTAGATACCAATTTATAAAATTAAAAATTATTGATTACTAAAATAGTCACTATTATAAATAAAAAATTATAATTGGTCACTAAATTGGTAACTAATTAATTAGAGACCAATTTAGTAACTAAGTCATTTTGGTAGCCAAAACCTAGGTAACTAATTTTTAGTGACCAATTTTCTTTGGTAGCCAAAACCATGATAGCTAATTTTAAAAACCAATTTAGTGACCAATTATAATTTTTTATTCATAATAGTAACAATTTTAGTAACCAATATTTTTTTACTTTGTAAATTAGTATCTAAAGTAGTCATTATAATCACTAACAACTTTTGGTCACTAAAATTGGTTACTAATAAGACATTTTCTTGTAGTGCTTATGATGGATGATTTGAATATAACAGTGGCATATAGTATTTTGAGTACCTTTGATGTATATGTTAACACTGGAGGAACATAGAGAGTGCAACTGAATGGATATGCAGAGGTTTAATTCAACTCGTAATTATTACATAAATGAGGTGCATATATGTAGCAGCACACTCAAAAAAACGAATACAACATAAACTAACAAACTCATTAAAAACTAACAGCTCTGCCATATTATTTGACTTAACACCTAACCTTCCTCCTCAAGTAAAAGTGACATTGTTGTTAACAATTCCAACTGCATCTGTTAACTAGCTAAACCATTATGCTCTAAGAGCTTTTATGAATAAGTTTGACAACTGCAACTTAGATTTGCAGTGTTCAATATTGAGTTTTTCGCTGCACACTTGATCACGTATAATATGGAACTATGTCTCAATGTGCTTACTTCTCCCATATGATGTTGGGTGCTTTGCCAAGTTAATTGCAGATTTGTTATCCACTAACAATCTAGTTCTGCTTGAGAGTTTCACCTGCAACTCTTGTAGCATTGTTTCCAACCAGATTACTTGATAACAAGCTCCTAACGCTGCTATATACTTTGCTTCGAAGTAAGACAAGGCCACCACTACTTCCTTAGTTGAGTTCCATGAAATTGGAACTCCTCCAAATAAAAAGATATACCCTGCAGTGTTTTTCCTATCACTCTTATCCCCACACCAATATGAATCAGAATATCCAACCAATTCCAATTCTGAATCAGATTTTCCTTTTGGAAACATGATACCATAGCCAATGGTTCCTTGCAGATATCTTAGGATCCTTTGGGCAACATACATATGTAATTCCTTTGGATATTGCATGTATCTACTTATTAACCCAACATTATAACTCAAATCAGGCCTAGAGTTACATAAATATCTCAAGCTGCCAACAATCCTCCTGTAATCTGTTGCAGCTACAGATTCTCCATTAGTTTCCACTTGTAGTTTCTACTCAACCTCTGCAGGTGTAATAGTAGAATTACTTTTCTCCATTCTGAAGCATTTCAACAAGTCTTGAGTATACTTGGTTTGGTTCATCGCAATTCCATGCTTGGTCTTAGTAAACTCAATTCCAAGAAAATAATTGAGTTCACTTAGATCATTCATTTCAAAATCATTTAGCATTTGAGTCTTGAACCAAGCAATTAATTCACTGTTGTTCCAGTCACCAACAGATCATCCACGTATAAGCACACAATCAACTTGTTTGTGTGAACCTTACCATTCAGACTTTTAACATACACACCATATTCAGAGTTGCACCTTCCAAAACCAATATGCTTTATAAAACTATTTATTCTTTAGTTCCAAGCTCTAGGAGCCTGCTTCAAACCATACAAGGCTTTCCTAAGCTTATAAACTTTCTCCTCCTGACCTTTTACCACGAACCCAACAGGTTATTGCACATACACATCCTCCTCGACAAATCCATTTAAGATAGCTGCTTTTACATCCAATTGGTGCATAGGCTAATTGGATGAAACGGCCAAGGCAACCACAACACACACAGTCTCTATTCTGGCCACTGGTGAGAAAATCTCTCCACAATCAACACTAACTTTCTGCAGAAATCCTTTCACAACCAATCTTGCTTTGTATCTCACTATCTCTTCTTTTGGATTTACTTTCACCTTGTAAATCCATTTCAAAGCAATTTGTTTCTTTCCATAAGGAGGATCAACCAATTCCTAGGTGTGGTTCTTTTCTATAGAAGTTATTTCTTCCTTCATGGCTTTCCATCAATTTGCATCTGTGGCAGCTTCATCAAAATTAATAGCTTCAGATTCTGCAATTAACGCAATATGAACAAGATTGCCTTCTGGTGTGACATCAACATCATGCAAAAGCTCATAATCATTTAGACAAGATGGTTTTTGTATTGTACTAAATGATCTCCTTACGTGAATATCTTGGTCAACAGACCCTACTTTACTGGCAACACTATCTTCCTCAAGCACAATCACAGGTTGGGAATTCTGTTTCTGTGTCTAATGTTAGGCAGAGGTTGCATCAATCACTATATCTTCATAAAATAGGGAGAAATCCCTGCCATACTATTTGACTTAACACCTAACAGTATAAACACCCCTGTTTTGACGATAAATCATTGCATTCATTAGGTTAAGATATATGTATGGGTAATACTCAATTATTTTCAATTGGTTATAGGGATGATGTGTATATATATATATCTACCCCTTCCTCAACCTCATACTAGCTCTAATATTCATACTTTATTAGGTAACCTTTTATATATATATATATATATATATAAAATTCTTAGTCTCTAGTTTTATAATCCTTCTTTTTCTTTTAGCTACACAATCTTTTCTTCCTCTTCTAATTGTTTGACTTGCCACGAAATTCATTTACATCTTTAGGATATTTTACCTTTTATCACAACTTTTGTACTGTTATGTTCAAATGATGTATGTCAAGAAAATATTTTTTTTATCACATTTGAATATTTTTTATTATTTTTTGTTTATTGTTTCTTTTTTTTCGCATGAGAATGTTTAACTCTTGTTTAAGTGTTCAATAGCATAAATCATTCATTTATTAGGTAATATATAAAATTTATCTCCTTTATTCTTTTATCTTAATTTTTGTTTCACTTGAATAACTATTTAGTCTTACAAAAACAAATTTCATCATCTCTCAATACTTAGACTACCTTGATATTTGAAAATTTTCTTAAATCTCTATGGTATTTTTCATCTTATCATGTCCTTTATTATACATTTTTGTTCCTTGTGTGATTCATTCAATGTTATATTAAATTGTTTCTAAGAGACACATTTGATCATTTTTACTTCTTTTTAATAATTTTATTTATCGTTTATTTTTATCATGTATAATAATGTTTTGATATTTTTTATATAATTATTTTTGTCTTCTAACTCTTTATCATAAGTGTAATTTTATTATTGTAATTATGTAAAGATATTTCATTTACTATAATATAATAATTTAGTTTTATATTCATGAATCTTGTTTATCACCATCCAACATATATTGAAGTTCAAAAGATGAAACATTTATACTAAATTTCAATTATTATTAGTTTAATACAAAAACCAACTTGATATTTTGTTCATATTTATAGTCAACATAAGATCTTCAACAATTATATTTTAGATCAATATTTTTTGTAACATCCCATTTAATAATGAAAACTACTAAATAAAGACATTTCATAATTAATAAACAATAGCATATACCTCCTACAAAATGTAATATATTAGTATAATTATCCAAAATGAGTATAACCATAATAATATAGTATATATAAAGAAACTACTCACTATAGAGTTTTCCCAAAACTAAACATGTTAAAAAATAAAATTTGTCCTATGATTATCACACAAGGAACAAAAATATATAATAAAGGACATCATAAGATGAAAAATACCATAGAGATTTAAGAAAAATTTCAAATAGAAATGGTGCCTAACAACACAAAGTGGCGCCCAACACTAACTTCATAGGGACTTGACGTCTAATGAACAAAATTATTGCCCAACATCAGGGCCCTTGGAACCCCTCTGGAACAATTTGTAAGAATTGAGCCCAACAGTACAAGGTGGCGCCCAACGGCACTAAGTCAGTGAGTTCCCTGACTTTAGTCTCGCCCACTAAAGCATTGGCTCACTCAACGACAACCAAGTCATGGGCCCAATGTTAAAGTGGTGCTCGACTGTACCGTCCTGCGTTCAATGCCCTGGAGCAAAAATGCTTCCAGGATTGAAAATGTAAAGTGGTACCTAGCGTCGCTCTACTGCTGCCCAACACCATGATAGAAAGATCACAATAGAGTGAGTTTTTATTACTTAATTTCACAAATTGGTACTTTCCTCTCTTTTCTTAGCTCAAACAACTTTCAAAAACATTTTCAAATCAATACTAATTGGCCAATTACTCGATCACCACTTCCTCATTCAATCACATTCAAAACCCCAATTAACACCAATGAAATCACATGATCACAAATAAGCATCAAACAACACATGATATCAACACTAGATCACAAACTACATAGAAAACTCTAAAGACACATGTAAGAGGAAGAAAGCTCACATGCAAGAGAAAACAAATTTAGCTTCAAGAAAAGGCAAAATGTCCACTTACTCAAATGGAAAAAACAACCGGTTGGAATTGAAGAACTCGCTGCAATGATCACTCTAGTAGTCTTAGATCTTCAAACAGACAAGTAGAGAGTAAGAAAGAGAATAAAAAGCACAGTGAATTCTAGAAAAGTGGTTTCTAGCTAGATAATATGTTTTAACACTACAAGAAAATGTTTTATTAACCACCAATTTTAATAACCAAAAGTTGTTAGTTACTATAGTAACCAATTTAGATACCAATTTACAAAATAAAAATTTGTTGCTTACTAAAATATTCACTATTTTGAATAAAAAATTATACTAGGTCTCTAAATTAGTTTTTAAAATTTAGCTACCAAAAAAAATTGGTCACTAAACATTAGCTATCAAAATTTTTGCTACCAAAGGAATTTGTTTCTAAATTGGTATCTAATTAATTGAAGACCAATTATAACTTTTTATTCATATTAATGACTATTTTAGTAACCAATAATTTTTTATTTTTTAAATTGATGTATAAATTTGTCATTATAGTGACTAACAACTTTTGGTCACTAAAATTGGTTGCTAATGAGACATTTTCTTGTAGTATAAAATAATAAAACTCGTTTATGAACTTTGTATTTAAACTTAAAGGTTTTAAAATTTCTCTTAATACAAATTTTCTTTTATTTTTAATTTTTATATGAATTAATTTAAAAATACATTTTTTATTTACTTATTGTTCGAGACAAGATTATGGAAATCTATCCTTATGATACTCACTATCTCTTTGAATATGATTGACATTTTTCTTTCTCGTGAATACCTTGATTGAATTAGAGCAAATATATTCATATATGGGTGGGAAAATAAAGATAATAAATATGACATATACTATCCAATTATTAAGTATTATTAGCTCAGCAATGTTATGGTGTATATATAACTCTGAATTCAAGATTTTTCAGATAACATATCCATGAATTTATAAATAAATTATCCACCTCAAGATCAATGGGGCAATAAGCATGTCAACGTTAAACATTATTTTTGTGCTATAATTTTAAATTTTTATTTAAAAAAAATTATTATTTACTAGTTATTTTGTCAATATAGTGTTTCTCTAACCATATTTAAATTCTTTAAGATAACATTTTTAAGTTTACATGTTTAGGACGATTTTTTTTTTCTACAAGAGTTTAAAAACAGAAAAGTCCATAAATTAAAATTATGTATAAAATAGTATAAACTACACTAACACAAAAACTTTTGATAACAAAAAAAAACTACAATTTTTTTAGATAGTTCTTGAATCAGCTTCTAAATATTTAAAGTCTAATTGGATTTTATAATGACTTATTATACGGGTTCACACTCCCAACTTTCCTCCTCTTTGCACCCTTATCTCCTCCTTGCCTCCTTGCTGCACTACATTGCACCCTCATCTCCTCGTCGTTCTAGTGGTTATTGGTCTCTCTCTCTCTCTCTTTCTCAATAGTGCCTCCTTCCTCGTACTCTTCGGCAACAACAAGGCTCAAAAGCTTAACGTCCTCAACAAGATTTGCATGTCCTCCACCAAATTCATCGACAGTTTCTAACATCTGCACTTACCTCAACATGACAGAGCCTAACCACAAACTGATCAAGGGCTTCTTCCTCCAAGCCCTCATATAACAAAAAGATTCCTTTCTCTCACTCTTCCTAAACTGCCTTGGTGAGTCCTTCACAAAGATCAAAGAACAACTAAATAAGAATAAGAAAACAAAAAACCACACCTTCTAAGTTGATTACAGCACAATCCACATAGAATGTGGAATTTTTATTTTGGATCCAAAATTGGCTATTAATTTCACTATTAACTTGTCGTTTTAACAAATTAAAACAAAAGGATCCAAAATATTGACTAGGCTTAAGTGATTTTAATTTATTAAAAAATTGTTTTAACAAATTAAAATAGAAAGGCTAGAATTACTCGTGGTTTAAAGTGATTTTAATAGATTAAAATAATTATCTAATCGATTAAAATGCTTGTTGTAGTCATTGCAGACTAGTAAAGAACATTTTAACATATTAAAACATATGTTTAATCAATTAAAAAATACATGTCACCAAAACAAGTTCTAATTTATTTGAAAAAGCTTTCTAATTGCACTGTAGGATCAAATTATAAAAGAGAAAACTTACATTCATTTCCTAATCAATACACTAAACCTAAAATACTTACATATCTTCATGATTATTCTAATATTCAAATCTTCAAGAGACTGATTGGATTCATCAAAGATATAAACCATACTTCCAATAATTTATATAAGAATATATTTCTCAAAAAATGGATAAAGCAATCTAGCATTACATGCTTCTAGAGTCTTAACTTCACTAAGTGAAGAATTTACACAAATACTCTCTCTAAGTGGTTTACTAGAAATACTATAAAAACTAAGCACTTAAGTTATGAAACATGCATTATCACATAAGATATGTGATTAATTGGTCATATTTGCATGAGAAAACTTCCTTTTATAAACGTCTCAATCAAACCATTGTGACTTGCATGCGTTAACTTTGTCCTTGTGTCAGAGCAAATTTTTGTAATTTGTTTGACTTTACATTGATAACTCCTACTATCACATTGAATGTGTATGGTGACTAACACCTTTTTTCTTCTGAAGCTAGTATGGTCTTCTAGCAACACCAAAATGAGCATACAAACTAATATATTAGGTGTCCATGTGCCATAATCTACTTAATGAAGTATGAGTCAACTTTGATAGATTTTGAAAGAAGGCTCAAGTCTTTACTTTAAGGATCATTGAAGTATGAAGATGTTGGAGACATGTTTAAGGGTCTTTACTTTCATTAGGTGTTATTTGAGTCTTTCACATAAAGTACTATAAAGTTAAAATCAACACGGGTCCATATTAAAATGAATTAAAAAGAAAAAAAGTTTTGAAATATGAAAAAATGTTTTAAAAAGGTTTTATGATGTTTTTAATCGATTAAGTTTTAATATGATGGATTAAATTATTCCTGATGAGGTTTAGAACAGGATAATTATTATTTCTTTAATAATTGATTAAATAAGGGAGTTGGATAGTCAAGTTGCAAGATAATTGTGAGACCCCCTTTTTCATTACTCTTTCTTTCTCTCCTCTGTTCACCCTCTGAACTCATATTCTCCCTAAAACCATTCACACTTTGCACTTATCTTCTCATTTTTCCACTCTCTCTCTAACCAGAAGGCTTGCACTCCCATTTTGATCCATTCCTCTCTTACTATTGCAGCAAGTAAATCTGATTTCAGCATAGAACCCCTCCACAAAGTTGAGTCTCCTTCCCAATCACGTAAGTCCACTTCATTTTCCTCCTTTCTTTGCAAATTTTGAATGTTGGGACCTTCTCCTTCTTCTAAACTGAATCAGAGCCCTATTCTCACTCTAAGTTTATGCATTCCAGTTCCTTAGGTGGTGCATTTGAGGTGCCCCATGTTGAAAGTGTTCTTGCTAGTTGGTGATTGCTAGAGGTAAGGGAAGCTAGTTGTTTTTCTTTAATTTTGTATAGAAATCATCTCTAACAACTCTGATAGCATGATTGGGTGTGAATTGATGCTTGGATTGTGTAAATTGAGTGTGTGGATGAATTTGTGCCAAGTTCTGGGCTGCTGCATGTAAGAACAAATTGGAAATCTGGTGTTTTCGCCTAAGCGAGTAGCTCTCGGCTGAGCGAAAACACCAGAAACCCACCCCTGCCACTGCGCGAGGTCTCACCTAGGCGGGCCAGTTTCGCTTGAGGGAGAGACACTCTCGTATAAGCGAGACAGCTCAGTCTGAGTGAGAATTCGCCTAGAGTCTGGGTTGTTCTCTATTTTGAGTCTCGCTCAGGCGAAAATGATCCGCCTAAGTGAGATAGCTCTCTCGCCTGGGCGAGATCTTCTAGCTTGAGTGAAAACCACTGCAACTGAGTGCTTAATTATCTGTTTTAATGAATGAAGCTATATGTTTAAATGTTAAAATGTGAATTTAGCTATGATATGCTTGGATTGTTGTGACTGGTAACATGTATGGTGGATTTGCATGGATTTGGACTGTGAGGAGATGTGGTTGAACTAGAATTTCAAGGGAAATTCCAATGTGTATGTTTTAGGTATGTAAGGACATAATGACTCACTATTGGGGGTATCCTAAAACTCTAATAATCATTCAAGCTCAGATAGAGTAGAATGGATTATGTCGTGAGGAGTAGTAGGAGGTCCTATCCTTTGGACTTGATCAGTCTTAGGCGCGAAGGGGACTTACCCTGTGAGTGGTTAGGTGATAACCCCTTGAGGCCAAACTCTGCAGAGTTTGGGAACCATCACAGGTGCACGCCACCAAGAAATCCAATTTCGCTTACATAATTCAGATATTGAGTCTAGAGTCATGTATCTGTGTTGTGTTGTGGTGGTTTAAGTAATTATGATGAATGTGAAAAATCTTGCTTGGTATTCATAATTGAACTACATGATTTCTTTTAATTATGTTAGCTTACCCTTCTTGCATGTGTTTGTTCTCCATGTGTGTTATCTCCTTTGCAATGATCACCTACTAATTGGTGTGAGCAGAGAAAGATTCAGGCGAAGACACTTCCCTCTTGGACAGGAGTTTATTTGTAGCATGGGATATCCAGTAGTAGTTTTTGTTTCATACTCTGTATTAAAATTTTGGGATGTTCAAGTTAACTCTTTCTTAGTATAGGTTGTAAATATAGTTAGTACTTATATGGTTATTTTGGATGACTATATTAATACTCTATATTGGCCTATTCCAACTATCTGCTTTACTTGATCATGATATAATGTTTTATTTAGTAGCGTAAAAACTATTAAATGGGATGTTACAATAATAATTGATTACATTCTTTTATAATCGATGAAATTTGTTTTCTGCATTAAATAATAAATGAAAAGTTAATTTAATTAATTAAAAGGGAAATTATTGCAATTCTTTTTCAAAATTCAGCTAGAATAATTGATTAAGAGCTTGAAATAATTGATTAAAAGCATAACTATCAATTTTAAATCAAAATTTCAAAATATTTGTAAATAGAGTTTCTCATTCACTCTCTGAAAGAAGAATTCAGAATTGGAAAAGTGAATTTTGAGTGAGAAATTAAAGATATTTCAAACAATCAAAAGAGATTTCAAGATCTAAAATCATAAATGTAGTGTTATGTTAAATCCTTGTGATTACTTTTGTTATGGAGAATAATTTTGGTAATAGGTACTCACCGTGACGATAAAGATTTCTATTTATTTAATTATTATTATTATTATTTCCTATAATATATTTATAAAATTTAAAGGCAAAATTATACGATGATAAGGTTATAAATTTTTTTGTTTTTCACACACAATCATAAAATAGAAAAGTGAGACAAATATCACCAAAAAAAATACCATATCATAATAAGATAAAATGAAATGAAAATTCTCTCAAATCTATAAAATTGTATTTTATCGTACTCTATAAAGATACTGATTAATTTTGTAGTAACTAGTCAAGATAAATGAGCTCATGGCCAATAAAGTAATACTAACTCGTTTAAACCCCCAAGGTCATACCTCCAACTACAATAATCAAATCTTTATTTATCATAAATTTTATTTCAATATTAAATCATATAATTATATAAATAAATAGATAGGATCGATGAATAATTAAAATAAATATAAATAAATAAGAAGGACCAGTACATAACTGGAGATAAATATAAATAAATAAATAAGAGTAAATATAAATTGAATAAATAGGATCCGTGCACAACTGGAGATGAATATAAATAAATAAATGAGAACGAGAACTAAATATAAATTAGAATGAGGTTAGGGACACCTGACTTACATGTAAATATAAAAAAAATTATGAGATAAGAAAAAAAATAAAAGTCAAAAGATATAATGATAAATGTCTCCTCCCCTTACCTCAAAGATTGAAAAAGATAAATGTACGTTTCTCCTTTTTATACACTCGCACTCTCTTTTTTTTTTTAACGCCTTCGTTGTTTTTATCATTCACTTCTCTGTATTGCTTCCTTTCACTCTCACTGTCTTTTTTTTTCTTTTAGCTTTGAATCCTTTCTATTTATAGACATCTAAATCTATACATACATATATAGATATACTTTTGCATTCAATTTCTTTTATATTTTGTTCAGATTTGGTTTATCTTCATTTATCCAAAGCTCTAAGCATTTAATGTTCTGACGTTATGTAATTAAGCTTTATCCAATGACGTTCGATGTAATTAGCCAAACAAGAATGCTATCATTATATTCCCTGCATCCTGTATCCAAAGGAATAATACTCATATATATATATATATATATATATATATATATATA
>Ga0214542_1011423_pt1 | contig 12170 bp, 5 predicted proteins | sample CNSS1metaG_FD_160096 | JGI IMG/M metagenome (GOLD analysis project Ga0214542, IMG submission 160096) | Root nodule microbial communities from cowpea collected in UCLA plant growth center, Los Angeles, California, USA - CNSS1 | ecosystem: Host-associated > Plants > Roots > Nodule | place: USA...
GTTGGAAGTTTAAAAAAAAAAAAAAAAAAAAAAAAAAAAAAAAACAGCCAAAGATTCAAAGAACTAAAGTGACTTGGATCACTTCAATTCAACTTCATTTTCATTCAGGGTTGAGTTGGCCATGGTATTCCCTTTGCATCATTATTTTATTTCATTGGATTCAGTGTTCTTTTTTCCTGTCAAGATTTCTTTTCTTTTCTTCGAATACTATGATTGCTGTTATTCTTACAAGCTTTCACATGCATTACAGATTAAACATGTAAGTTAACTGCAAAATGCTTAATAACTACACTAATTCTTCGTGTTAGAAGGCGAGTTAATTATTTAATTGTTTATTTTGTGATGGACTAATTCACACAATATTTGTCCAAACATACAAGGATGATGATTCAAGGAAAAGAACACTTGTGTTCGATCATTCATAATACAAATCTAAAGTCAACTTTGATATAATTGTCCGAAATAAAGAATTCGTTTGTTTAATATTTCTTGCAATAATGGTATCTGAAACAAACCAAGTGTGATAGAGACCTAATTGTGTGAGCTTTATCTAATTACATTTTTTTGTTTGACCATTTGAGCTCACAGAAAAACCCACTAGAGATAACAATGTTTTCTCTACCAAGTTTACTCCTTATTTTCTGTCACATTCTGGTACTAAAGTTTAAAACATTTATTTTCTTCTGTGGCAAACCTTATAATGAATCAAACAAACACCTTAACATGTAGCAAAAGAAGCTTAAAGGGTATTAGATTTGTGTGCATATACCCTTTAGATAGCTTTTGTGTATATTCCGTTGGTTGAGAGGGAATTGAAGAAGCACATGCATATCAGCACATGGTGACGATGCATTGGTACTTGTGCACACCTTGCATAGTTACAGCTTGAATTGGCTGGTCATAAACGCAACCTGCAAAAAATGCAAATTGATTTTCTTGACGCACGAGGGGGCTGCTTCAGAAGAACAGAACCCAAGGGAGCAAGTATAGGAGAGAGTAACATGGTCAACACAAAACAAGGCTATTTGATTGCTTTGGTGCCTTAATTTTTTATTCATTGAATTGTGTTGCATTATTAGAGATTGCTCTTGTTCTGTGGGGTTACAAGTCACATTCATTCATTGGTTCTCACATCACCTTCATCGGTTCGAGGGGCCTCATTTTGCCCATTATTTTTTTTTGAAAATCATGACAACATAAGACGTCGTCTTCTAAATAGTTCTGAAATATTAAGAATGAAAAAATAAAAGAATGAAAAATCATTTAAAAAATAACATTGTTAGAGTAAGTTGTCAAAATTCAGTCATCAAAAATCATTTTTCTTATTTTTCCACCTCTTATTGTTTCTTCTAAATCTTCTTATTAGTCCTTCTAAGTCTCATATTATATAAAAAATTAAATATATTTTTAATTTCTTAATTTTTTTAGTAAAAATTAAAATTAGTTTTTTCTTTTTAATTTTAGATCAATTTAGTTTTTATTTTGCAAAATATATGAATTTAGTCTTTTTAACTGAATTTTGTGAAGTTTATTTGACATCTCAAACGCGTTTCTTAATTAACATTGAAGTAAAAATGTATCAAACAGTATAAACAACTCAAATACTATCATAAAATCACATTTGAAAAATTAGATAAATTTAATAAATTTGGTTAAAATGACTAAATTTATGTATTTTAAGAAATTGGAGATTAAATTAATCCAAAATTTTGAAAATAGACTAATTTTAATTTATATTAAAAGTTAAAAAACCAAAAATATATTTAGTTCTAAAAAAAATCTATAAATGTATTATTTTAAAATTTTAAGTTGAAATTGTGTTTAGTGTCATATATAAGTTTATGTATGATTTATATATAAATTTATTTATGATTTATTGGTGTCGAATATCTATGTAATAAAACCATTATCCACACTTTGGTGACTGCTGATATGGTGCTGTGTGGAGTCATGTGATTAGGAATTTGCAAGTTGTTTATGCATTTTCAAATCTGAACCTCTGCTATAGTATTATATTATATCTGATCTGATTTTATACAAAATTAATTGACATGTATAACCATATTTCTACTTTTTCAAGCAAAATAAAAGTTTATTTAAACCTGCAACGAGCCAAGATTTGCACTCTGTTCCATCAATCTGCAAGCTTTGACTAGTTTTCAATAGGAATTACTGCTTGGAATTTGTTTGAGATTATGAATATTTTAAGACAACGAGAATCTAAAAAGGAGGTAAAATTTAATGTTGAAAGGTCCCAAAACATCATAGTATATGCTAATTCAAAATTGATTACAGGTGTGGCTTCTATTCTGTATCAACGACTATTGTTGCATTCATGTGTGGCTAAAAACAACAACACAGTTTCAATTTCTTAATCTCTAATTAATTAAGGATTAACTGAGATTTATTAATAACTTCACAACAAAAACAAACCTTACAATAACTTCCAAAAGCTAGACAACGTATCTGACTAAACTTTACTAAAAATATATTTAGGAAAATGTATAGATCTCTCTATTTCTTTTAAAAAATTAATTTATGAATAATAAATTAATTTTAGTTTATGAAAAATGTATTTTATTTCCTTTGTATATTTCTCTGTAAAAGTGTTATGGGAAAGTTTATCCGTACATACATTATCCGTATGATACATACTCTTGATGCTTCTTTGGGCTAGCCCCCTTGTAAAGTGGGCTTATTTGGTCCAAAAATAATTGTTATTTACATTTTTTACTTTTCTTTGCATTATTTAGATTTTTTTAAAGGTTTTCATAAGTCTTAAAGAAATAATTCTTTCAAAATGAATTTCAATTTTATTATTTCCGAAAATGTATTTTTTTAAATACAAATGAAAAAATGTAATAAAATAAAAGAATATAAATAACAATGACGGTTTTACTTTATATATATATATATATATATATATATATATATATATATATATATATATATATATATATATATATATATATATATATATATATATATTAGTAGTGACTTGTATACTTTTTTGGCTAAATTGGACCTTTTCAGTTAAGGGAATTTTTCCCTGCAAAACCATGTTTTCTTACTGCATTCCCATGAATAAGATAAAGAGTCAAATTTGACCTCTCCTTCTCTCCTCCTCCACAACACCTTCATACCTCCAACTCCACCCCCATCTTCTTTTCCACCTCCAACTCCACTCCATCTTTTTCCACCTTTATCTTTAACTCCACTTCGTCTTTTTCTATCTCTACCCTAGAAAACATTCACACATAAAAATATCACAATAAATATGATGTGTAAGAAAGAAGATAAAAGACATAGAAGATAAATTTCATATTTCATATTTGTGTGCATTTTGAATTGTATAATTCGTAATGTAAAATTACATTACGGGTTGTACAATGCAAAATATAAATTTACAACGAATTATACAATTCATAATACAAAAATACATTTTGAATTATATAATTTGGAATGTAATTTTACATTACAAATTATATAATTTAGAATGTAATTTAGAATCCAATTTTTACATTACGAATTATACAATCCAAAATATGTATGAATTATGTAATATGACTTATGTAATCTGAAATTATAATTACAATAGGGATATAATTAGAACTTTAAAAAATACAAGAAAAGAATATGGGGTGCAAAAAGAAATTCCTTCAGTTAATAACTTAAATCAGTCCAATTATTTTGGACCTATGAAATTCAAAGTCTATAATAATTCTAATGAAAATGATTATTGTAGCTTAATAAAATTGAACTTTTTTAACATAAGAGTATAATATAAAATGCGTTGCAAGGCACATTAATTGTTCTATAGTAATGATGTTTGGGTTATCATGCTCTTAAATAGAAAGAATTGTATCCAGGCTAATGATTATAGTTTTTGACTTATTAATAAGCATTTTGTCCAATAATTGATATCAAAACTAAAATAATGTCTATAGCTTGTGACTTAGTAGTTAGCGTTCAATCCAATAATGTTAAATAATATCATAACCAAAATAATATCTATAGCTTATGACCTAGTACTAAGCATTCAATCCAACATAATGTTACTAATATATTTTATTATAAATTTTTAAAAATTAAAATCAATTTTATAATCAATAATTTTTAAAATATTTCTTAATAACCAGTAAAAATAATTTATTTATTTATTTTATGATATTTTTTTCATATTTTAATAATAGACTGAGTTAACATCAGCTAGTGCAATAAAAAGTAAAATGTCATGATGCCGATTAGTTTGATTGTGATATATAGAACCCTGAAAAAATAAAAAAGGATTTTATTAAATTATATGTGACACCAATGAATATATATAAGAGGAATGTTGGAAGTAAGGAAGAACATGTTTCCTAACCACTTTTTTTCTTCAAGCTAATAATATATACATTTTTAATTATTTTTCAAAGTTAAAGAGAAAACAACTAACTATTGATGAGGAAGCAAATAATAGATAAGAAGTTGGACAACAACTCAATTGAAGAGTGTGAATTTTGACAAAGTTGGACAACCAAAACTTCCCAAACAATGTTCAATCTTTGAAGGAAAATTGTTACCTCAAAATAGGTAAATGGGACACTCCCAATTAATATCAATAAAGTTTAATTAATTATACAACAGAGGAATCTTTAACTCAAATCACAAAGTTGTTTAATTTGATTTTACTCATATATGATTGGATGAATGAAAATCCATGAAAAAGGTTTGTAGTTATGTTCGAGTGCACATAACATGAGAGTTTTTGAATGAGGGTTTGGATTATTCAAATTAAATTATTATCATTGTACCTGAAAAAAAAAACTGAGATTTTATATATATTGAAATATATTTATTATATACATGCATATATTGTATATGATAATAATATCCATTACATTATTTGTTATTTTGAAATAAATAGCATCTTTGAATTATAGAAGTGGTTGATCAAACCTTGATGGAATGAATTAATAATTTGAAGGGAATAGTACAAAAAAAAAGAGGCAAAAATTGATAAATTGACTGTTAGTTTGGTAAGGTTCACATGGATACGATAATGCGAGTCAATATAGTTAGTTTACATGCTTTAATTTTAGAAAGTTATGAACATTAATTTTTCTTGGAAAATGAAGAAGGTGATCTTCTTTATCACAACGACTGAAATAATATTAGCTTCTTTTTCTGTTGATTATAAATTTAGAAGTTTGTAAGAAAAATTACTTCTTATTATTATAAAAAACCTATTTGTTATAAGTTTGCAACATTAGCATTTTTTTTAAGAATACTCGGTAAAATTTTATCGGTAATTTCAATTTTTTTTAGTGTTATACTATTCTGTAGAAGAAAAAAAAATCTTATGGTGGTATTTTTTATAATTTATTGTACAAAATTTAGACTTAAAATAACAAAATATTCCTCCATTTATATGTTTTTTCTTAGTTATGTTGAATTTTCTCAATGTTCACATGAATAGAAAAAAAATTCATAGGATTCTTTTAGGAGAAATATTATTAATGCCAAATGTTTAAAAACTTACTTGTAGGAATAAAGTTCAGAAGTACAATTAGATAATTGAATTTTCAAGCATATTAATCAGAATTCTTTCTTTTTTTTAACTTGATAAGAAATGTTGTCGATCTGGCTATTCGAACTGCTATTTTATTATTGTGTCTTCTCTCAATTAATTCAAAAAATAATATTATAATCCATAATTAATCTCTAATGTGATTAGTTATTCACTATGGATAAATTAATTTATCCTTTTTTAAAACCTTATAAAAATCCCCAAATTGAATAACATATCAGCATACATGGCTAAAAAACTATTATTTTAAAATTTAAAATTAAAGATAATGTCATATTTTATATAATTGTCTTTTGACTCATTATTTATTATAATTTTTTTATCGTTTTTCTTATTAGATTGTTTAATACAAACAACTTTATAAATTTAAAATAAATAAGTTATATAGGCTCGTTGTTTTCAATATGAGATTTGTCGAAATTAACAATTATTTTTTACTTGTGTGTATATTTAAGACAAAAAGATTGGATCGTTAGTTTTCTCGGGACAATTTTAGACTTTCTTTTGATTTGTTGTATTCCGATATCATTCTTAACATCAAATACAAATTAAGTGTTATATACGGTGCAAAGAAATCTTGAGCACTCTAACTTATTACTTGGTTTTATCAAATAAAACCATAAGCACTCTATTTCATTAACTAAAATATTAGCTACTTTCTTTAAAATTGTTATGAAGTTTTACTATTTAAATCCTTCAAATAATGTCACATATAAAAAAATCATAAACTCTCCAAATATATGTGAAAATGACAGATTGTGGGATGCATAAACAAGAGAGCAATATAAAAACTAAAAAAGGAAAAGACTAAAAATGTAAAAAATGTATGGTGCAAGAAACCTACTAAAACGAAACATTAACCATGCATAATAAATGGATGAAAATTAGATAAAAATATAGAAGTAGTAGTAATTATTTTGTGAAGGGAAGCCAACCACCACCTCCTGGTGTTAGGTGGCTTTAAATTTGAATTGAATTAGACAGAGAGAGTCCTTTGGAAGAGGGTGCAATGCAGTTCATGATCATTAATTAAAGCCAATCATCTCTTCTTGCTTTGCCAGAAGGTTCTTACACTTACACATGTTTCTATGTACTTCACCACAAACTTGAAACATCAATGTTCCCTTGTGGTCCATCCTTCTTACTTTTCCATGTCTCCATCCCTCTCAGTAACTTCAGCTCTTCACTGCACCGACCTTCACAATTGAAAAATATTAACCCTTTTTTGTAACATATGTGAAGACAAGAGAAACTTAAACCTAATTCCATCTTACAAGATTATACTGTAAATAAGGTTATTTATATCTTGTGTGTGAATTTAGAATTGGGTAGTCCGTTAGAAAGTAGAACAAAATGTCTAAAAAATTTTATTATGATAGACTTTTGAAATAATGTTTTTGATATACCATGTTAAGAAAAGTGAGTTTTAAGTTTAATTCAATTCTATAAAATTAACTTGTAAAATTGATGTTTACACTCCCACTTATATATTATAAAATTACCTTATCTCTATTATATATTATAAAACTTCCAACATAAAATGAGGTTTATCCTTACACATAAAATATAAATTAATTTTATTTTTAGTAAACGTAAGACTTCCAACACACTCGTTCATATTGAGGTACATACTAAGATATATACATATCTAACGTGTGACTAAATATTAATGAATAATCTAATAAATGACGGATGAAATAATAAATTTCAATAAACAATACATTTTACTAGGGTAAACTTAACTTATTATTATTGTTGTAATATCAAGTTAACAAGTGGATAATGAGTTAATTAATGAGTTAAGATAATACATCAAAGTCAAACAACATAAACTATATATTTAATCTGGTTTTCAAAATATTGGGCAATGACCATGATTCCTACCTCACTTGAGTGAAAATTACTTTTATAACACGAATAGATATTCTCCAAAATTCTTGTATATTTAAGAAAGAAAAAAAATAATGTTCTCCCATCTGTTATACCTTTTTACCTTTGGTTTATGCAATATATAATGCATATTTTGCATCAATAACCTTTTTGTTTCTCCGAGGCTCTTGTCCATTCTCTCTCTCTCTGTCTCTCTCTTGGACACAGCACAGGAAGCTGTAGAAGATGGAGATAGTTGATTTTGTTCCTGTGTGTGGAAGGACGAAGAAGTGCAGAACAAAAGGAAGATACCATAAGCTTGATAGCATCACAGAGGTAAGTGACAGTGGTGAGATGAATAATGTTGGTATGTTAAGGCCAAAGGTGAAGATGGTTGAAGTCATACCTAAACTTCATCAACCAAAGATTAGTAGGTTATCCATAAATATGTGGAAAAGGTTGAGAGATGGTTATGTGAAGCACATGCTTAGTTTGGCAGAACATGTTGCGCATTTGAACAATGCCGAAATCTGCTTCCTCAACAAGATCCGTGACGACGATGTTCAGCTCTTGCTAGCTCCATCCAACTTGAGCTTCTGAAGCTTCCATGCAAGAACTTAATGGAAGCACTTGTGTAGAAAATGTGTTATGCAGATTATGAGTTTTTTCTCTTTCCTTCTTGGAGTTGATGTGTATGCACAAGATGCACAAGAACACCAAGTAAGTTTTTCAAATAATTTTCAGTTTCTCAAAAATTAATTTTTGCCTAGCAGTCAGAATATATATATATTACTTGGTTAATATAATCCATCTTCGTCTATTATCATAGAAAAAGAAAAAAGGTTCATGTTCTTATTAGTTGAGCTAATATATCTTTTTTTATTATGTTTTCTTGTTCTTGGTTGGTGGTGGTAGATTAAGGTTGAAGAGAAGAAATGATGTTGCAGATTTATGAGTGTGTTCCATGGTTAAATTGTGTGTGCTGTCTAAAACTTGAAAGAAGTGAAATGGTATGTGTTACTTCCTTGTTGTACAGATGGAAACTACTGAAAAAAAAAAAATGTTTGTTGATGATGTGAAGAAAGCGAAGTTATCAACTATAATTTGGTGTTGAATTAACTTATTTTAAAAATAGTTGTTGTTTTATATGATTTCATCATGAGTTATCTTGAAAATATATTGTTCTTTTGTAATTTAAACAATGTCGATCAAACTTCCCTTTTTAAGCAAAGTATGCATTATTTTTATTTATTTTAAATTTTTTAGGGACGAGTTTAAATATAAACCACTAAGAAATTCTAGGATTAGATACATAATTTCAATACTATTATATTATATAGATACATAATTTCAATACTATTATATATTAATCACTAAAAGAAATTAAACTTAATTTGACTTTTGGAAAACGATTGAAAATTTATAAAAGTTAAAAATGTGAGAAATAGTCCAAATGTAAGTTAAATTTCATATCGATATGATAGACAAAACTAAATATTATATAAAAATAAAAATTCATAACCCTAATCTTGATAATAACTATATACATAAACTCATTTGAGAAAAATAACCCAACAGAAAAATATATGCATTAGTTTTATTTATTTTACAATATTTGGGAAGAGTTTAAATATAAATCACTAACCATTTCAGGATACATAATATAACTTTAGAGGGTAAAAATAATATTGCTTAAATCACAACCGAGAGGGTGAATTAGTTGTAGGAATGACCTTTTTTCATAAAAATTTAATTTCTTAAATTTTTTTAATGAAGAGGGTAAAATTAGTAATTCAAGAAAAATCTACATCCAATTTGATCCAAAATAATTTAGCCGAAATATTTCTCTATATTTTTAAAATATTTAATTGTAAGATTATTTGTATAACTAATATAAGAAAATTTATAATTTTCTTAAAAAATATTCAAATACTTATAACTATACCATAGTAAGGTGATATAACAGAGAAAAGAAAATACAGAAATAAGAGAAAGTATTAACTGGAATGACAAATATTCCTCAAAAGAGTTACAACAGGAAAACTACAACACTTGCAACATTATTTGATGATGATTTTAAACAATGATTATTTATCCAAATGCCAAAGATAAATCTTCGAGAGTTCTTTTTATCAGAAAAAGCAACTTATCTTTTCTAAGTATAAAATAGAGAAAGTTCGGTTAGAATGCTTACCTTTTAAAATAAGTTTGAAAAATATTGTAGTTATTTACTAAGATAATCAATTATATTTAATTATAATCACGTATAATCTTGTTCATATAACCTGTAATAACATTTTGAAACAACACAAATAATTATTCACTGTGACCCTATAATAATCAGACTATTGATAGTTATTTTCGACTAATTGACATAATTGATTATTCAATAAATTAATAAATAAATTTTAATTAACATATTCAATTATTATTTGAAAAAATGGATTATATACGGTATAAGTTAAATTCAGATCCGGTCCAATTTGAAATAATTAGTTATATCTTAACATAATTAATTATTATGTTCATAAAAACATAAAATTAGTTTTTTCTGTAAGTTTACTTAACATTATTTTAAAGATTAATTAATCTCTTATCTTTGATCATTCTAAAAAAAACAGTGGAAATTGTAGTTATCAACTAAAAGGTGTAGTCATGATCAAACACACTAAGCTTGTTAACATAATGACTTTTAAAAATTAAATTAAATCAAATCAGTTTTCTGACTTAATTAGATATTCACATAAATATGTAATTCGATTGTTTTTGCCATCTTAGCCTTTGTAGTTTGTTTCAAAATGTGGCGCTTTTTTATTTTTATTTATTTATTTAGTAAATTAAAATTCTGTCTTTTTCTTTATCTTTAATGTTTAGTAGACTTGGGCTGCTACATGTTGGGCCTAAATTTTGGGTTGAATATGCTTTCATTTGGGTTCTGTTATCTAAGTTCACTAGTTAAAAATTGTGAATTACTATTTCAGCCCCACCTCTGACCCCTTTAGATATCTCGCTTGCCCTGTTTCGGAATAAACTCGTTAAGAGTTCTCTCTTGGAGCTCTTATGGTAAATTTCGAAGCTTTCCTTCAATTGTGTTTAATTAGAGATTGAAATTTGATCTAAAAATTTATTTATTGAAATTTGGTCTACAAATTTATTTATTCACACCTTACAAAAACTCTCTTTTATATATTTTTTTAATTTTCATTGTCAGTAAAATTTTCATTTTGATAAAAAAAGAAAAGAAAAAGGGAAAGAACATATAAACAAATATCAAATTTAAAAGAAATTATAAATATCTTCCTTTTCATGTGGCCAATGTCTTTCATATTTTAATTTACTTTTCGAATAAAGAAAATAATACTTTATTTTTGTTAAATTTTTATTATTTGAAAATTAACATCGAAAAGAGATATTATAACTAAAATAAGAAAATAATTACTCAAAATAATTAATTAAGTAAAAATATTTATTGCTTCTGCTATAATGTATAAAAGTAGCATAATAAGATTTGGTATTCTAACCACCATAATGCATATTGGTTTTGAAAGCAACCAGAACCAGAACTACTGATTTGGTATTCCCACAATCATAATGCATATTAGTTTTGACAGCAGTAAGAACCAGAATAAAATTGTTGCCAAGTCGTACTAAATAGGATCTTTCTATATGTGTGAACACTTCTTATTCTTAAAACTCACCAACCTTTTAATATAATAATTGAATATTGTGCATATATCTAAGTTTTTAACTACTCCTCAGGCAAATTGTGTATCTTGGTTCAAAAATATCACTTTAATGAAAAAAGAGAGGTGGAATGTGAGTTTGGATCTTTTACTAGTTTTTTTTTTTTTTTTAATTGTGTTTTCAAAATACACTGATGACCATTAATTTTAAAATTTTAAAATTATATTTAAAATACTAAAACAATGTATTTTTAGTATTTAGTAGAAGACAATTCAAAAAAAATTCAGCAGAAAAACCAAACTCATGATATGTCCTTAGAGACTAGAATAAATTTGTTCTTGTATTAATGACAACTTCTAAACCCAACTAAATGTGCTAAAATAATATTTTACTATTAATTAAGAAAAGTAGATGATTCATAAACTAATCACGCTATTGACCTCTAAATGACTAAAAATCAAGAACATAAAAACACATTAATTCGTGAATATAACATTTTTTCAATAAACTATTTTAGTCCATCCCTTTCTTTATTTAAGTTGTTTGTGTTACTCACCGATTAGAATTCATATGTTATATCGGTTGTTAAGAATTTAATTATGAATTGAAAGTTTTATATGTGAACAAGATGTTGAAATCTTTTATATGAATTGTTTTTATGGCTTATTATTACTATCGATTCTCTTCCATATTAATCTCAAAAACAAACATAACAAGCCAAATACAATATATATTATATATCACATCTCCTTCGACCATAGTGGACCTGCTTACTCCGGGGTCAAGATATAAACACATTTTATTATAAATTAAAGATGGATAAATAATATCAACGATTGGAAAGCAGTTAAGACAAACTTCATCATGAGATTAAAAAGATATAGATATTGGATTAGACAAAAAAGAAAAAAATAATGTCTGGCGTAGGTTATTTGAATGTGTTTTTTTGGTGGAGAAATTCGAAACCTAACAGAGTAGCTAACATGTCATTCTCAAGCAGAGAAACCACAATAAATATATATATATATATATATATATATATATA
>Ga0214542_1011426_pt1 | contig 12169 bp, 3 predicted proteins | sample CNSS1metaG_FD_160096 | JGI IMG/M metagenome (GOLD analysis project Ga0214542, IMG submission 160096) | Root nodule microbial communities from cowpea collected in UCLA plant growth center, Los Angeles, California, USA - CNSS1 | ecosystem: Host-associated > Plants > Roots > Nodule | place: USA...
AACAAACATTTAAAATATATTTTAATTTGAATATTTGTTTTTCTTTTATATTTTTTAAAAAATATTTTTAAATTTTATCAATTATGTTTCATTAATATTTGCAAATTTAATAATTGTTTTAGCTCTCGTGAAATTTTATTTGGTATTATTATATAAAATGTAAACAATTATAATTTATTTTAAAGTATTTGATATGGAAGAAACAATCATCATTCTAATATTGAATATTTCATAATATTATGTTTCCTTTATCATAAAATTTTTATTATTTTATAAAAATTAATTAAAATTAATATTGAAGTAGTAAGAAAATGGGTATGGGTACGAGATTATACCCGTTACCCGGTGGGGATGGGGATGGGTCAAAAGTTTAATACCCGTTGGATTTGGGTATGAGGATGGGGATGAATTTTTTTTACGGGGATGGGTATGAGATAGCGAAACTCGTGCCCGCCCCGCCCCGTTGCCATCCCTAAACACAGGCGCAATAGCTTGTGTATGCATTTTTTAAATATACATGATATTATATTAGTAGGTGATAATATTATAATGTTATTACGTTAATATATATATATATATATATTAAAATTATATTTATTAAAAATAAAGTGAAATATATCAGAATAGATAAAAGAATAACTATTGATAAATAAAGAAGAAGAGAAAAAGTAAAGACATATGATTTTATAAAAAGTTTTATAAAAAGTTTGTAAAAGTAACTGTCAATTTTTAAAAATTTAATAAATTATTATATTTAAAGGGTAAAATCGGTATTTTAAAAAGTGGACACAAAAAGGGGAATCCTCTTTAATAAAAGAAGGTTTATTTAGTTTAAATGAATGTGGATAATTAAATCATAAAAAAATAATAAATAAATATTACCTAAATTAACTATATGACGTTATGATGATTTGTGAGACACATATTACCATGTTTTGAGACATACATAGCAAACTTAATGTGGTTTTGCTTAATAGGAAGTAAGAAATTCTTAAATGTATTTATAGTTTTTAATTTTCATCTATTAGATAATATTTTAGTCTCGTAATGCAAAAATAACTTAATATGCCAACAAAATTTAATAATTAGATTAATATATTATATCTATTTATTTTAAAGTTTGAATCAAACTGTATAAAAGATTAAAATAAAAACAATATTTTGTTTTACATTAAAATTTAAAGACTAAATATATTTAACTTAATAAGAAATGGTATGTGATTAACTTCTTATTATAATATCAAGGTAAGTTATTTAAACTATTTTTTTATTCCTTCTAATATCCTTAGTATAGTTGGTATGTTTAACTAACGTAATATTATAAGTAGTGTGATTAAGTTAGTTTTGATGTGGACTCAACTGCCCCATATCTATTTAATGGTTATTGTTACTATTTTTTTTTTTCTATAATTGGTATTTAGTTATTTAATTTTTAGCACCTCTCAATTTATAAATGGATGAGTTTGTTAAGTGTATACATCAACTAATAATTAGTTTTACTCATTTGAGAAAATCAGAAACTCATTTTCTTTTATCTGTAATCGTGAAAATCAATAATTTTAGATCAACTAATTTTATGTAAAGATATTTAGAATAATTTGTACTTGTCGGTGTTTGTACTTTAAAGTAACACTTTGGTTGCAAGAATAAAAGTAATTAATATATTTTGAACTGTAATTTACCATTTATTTTTAAAGTAATTGAATTTTAAAGAGAAGTAACGACAAATGATCATTGACCATTATTTTGAACCTGAATGAATTTAAAAGAAAATAGTTACATAACATTTTCATTAATCAAAGTTTACATGCACTGTTATTTAGAAAAAAAAAACTGAAATAAATACAAAATCATAAAAAAGTTCAGAATTCAACAGAATTAATGTACTTTGACAATAATTTAAATTTTTATTTATTATTTATTTTGACGGATAACAAATTATTTTTAAAATTTTGATATAATATTATCTATTTTGAGCATGATTCTGTTAAGGTATATGATGGTACAAAAAACAAATAATTATTTTTTCAAATATAAAAGTACTCAATTTTATAATTTTTCATAAATGCCATAGAAGGGCTGGTGTTCACCCATTATCAGGTGATAGCATAACATATTAATTGCTGCATTTTAAACTATTTCACTTAATAAAATAGTTGTTTCATTCATAAATTGGGAAATTTTAAAAATTATCTATTTTTTAATTTTTATGTAGTTTAATCGTTTAGTTTTAGTTGTTTTCGACATTTTAAATAGAATTTAATTTATCAAAAAATTTATTTTGTAGTTTTAAAATAGCTTTATATTTTATTAAATATGTAAACATGAATTTTCAAAGCAAACAGCGGTGTCGTGGTGTAGTTGGTTATCACGTCAGTCTAACACACTGAAGGTCTCCGGTTCAAGTCCGGGCGACGCCATTTTTTCTTTTCATTTTTACTTTAGAATAATTTCTTTATACCATTTCTATTTTCACAATTCATTTTTATGCTTTCATTACCATAGTGAAGAGCAAACTATAATAAACTAAAAACAGATAACAAGATGGGAGACAATAATTTAAAATTTGAAGAAATAAATAAATCTTTATTATTTTCTGTTTTTATATTAATTAGTAATTTTTTAAACACAAAATAAACAATAAATAGGTATTACCTATACATTCACTTATACACGTTATGATTTTTTTAGAGACACACGTTAAAAGAATAAATACACACATTTATAAAAATAAAAATAAGAGATTAAACTAATTCAAAATTTAGACTAATTTAAATTTTTATTAAAAATTGAAAAATAAAAATATAATATATTTAACCCTGTTTAATATTATAATTTTTTTATTCCTTTTAATATCCTCAATATAGTTGTTATGTCTAACTAACATAATATTATAATTAGTGTGATTATAATGGGACAGTTAGATATACATTACATAGTAGTAGTTTTGATGTGGACTCAAAACTGCCCCCGTATCTCTTTAATGATTATTTTTAATATTTTTATTTTCTATAATTGGTATTTAGTTATTTCTGTGCTGCATCTCATGAAATGTATTGTCTCAATAAATTGTATTTTTGGCACTTCTCAATTTATAAATGGATCAGTTTGTTAAGTGTACTACATTAACTAATAATTATTTCTATGCATTCTAAGAAAATCAGAAACTAATTTTCATTTATCTGTAATCGTGAAAATCAATTTTAAATCAATTAATTTTATGAAAAGATATTTAGAATAATTTGTACTTTAACTAAGACAGGTCAGTGTTTGTTTTAAAATAACACCTTGGTTACAAGAATAAAAGTAATTAATATGTTTTTGAAATGTACTTCACCATTTATTTTTAAAGTATCGATAAATGATCATTAACCATTATTTTGAACCTGAATGAATTTAAAAGAAAATAGTTACATAACATTTTCATTAATCAAATTTTACATGCAGTGTTATTTAGAAAAAAAAAATGAAATAAATAAAAAATCATAAAAAAATTCAGAATTCAACAGAAATAATGTTGGTTATTTCAACTTTAGCAAAAATAACTGTATCCAGCCTTGTAGAAAATCTGCGAAATCGTAAACGACGTCGCTGCGCTGCCCTAAGAAATGTATAAAAGTTAGGTTAATTCTAAAGATATTTCTTCCCCACATTAATTACCACTCCTTTTATTTACGAGTAAAAATCAATTTAAGCTTTGAATTTCAATTCCTCCACACACAGAAACACACGCCATCCACCATCCTTGATATTTTAATAAAAGAGAGAGAGAGAAAGGGAGAAGGAGAGAGAGAAGGAGAAGGAGAAAGAGAGAGAAAGAGAAGAGGGTGTGTTTCTGGGTTTTGAAATTTTGAGGCCCCATCAATCAAAGCCCCATCAAATCGTCCAAGCGTTTGAAAGGTGGAAACTTTTGCATCTGGGATCGTGTAATTGGGGTTTTGCGTCAAAAGGGTATCTATCAATCTATCTTTGGTTTGATGGCAAATCTGTACGTGAAGGCGGTGCCACCGGCGGATCTGAACAGGAACACGGAGTGGTTCACGTACCCTGGCGTCTGGACCACCTACATCCTCATCCTTTTCTTTTCTTGGATCCTCGTTCTCTCCGTCTTCGGTTGCTCCCCTGGCATCGCATGGACCATCGTTAATCTCGCACATTTTGCTGTATCTTCCTCTTTCTACTTCTTTTAATCAATTAATTTAATTACTGCCTTTTGTTCTGAGAAAATGAAGTTGAGTTCTTGTCTTTGATTTGTTACCTTATTTATCCCTGGTCTTGATGACCTTGCAGTTTAAGGCTTTTTAGGGTAAGCGTAATATGTAAAGCTGAATGTGATATTAGATAGACTTTAATTGTGATTGACCTGGATAGAACTGGGGTGTTAATTTATTGTTTCATTCGTGGTTATTAAGTATGTGATTATAATCCATTTGGCACAATAATTGGTTTTAATTTTCCGAAACATTGATTGTGAGAGGTTGGGTGGGGAAGGGATATCTTTATCATGCACATGCCAATCAGAGGTACTTCTGTCATCTGGCAAGATGATAGACAATATGTGAGTTACCATACATGTACAAATTCCTAGTTTCTGTTACCTAAGTTTTCTCTTGTTAAGGATGGGGGTGGACCTAATTCCTAGTTTATGTTACCACCAATTCGTATGCTCTTGTTCTTATTCTCTCATTGCTTGGAAGTTAGTTACTATGCAATATTCTTGTTCTTGTTCTTCCTTGGTAGGAAGTTAGTTATTGGGAATTTGAGTACTCAAAGAATGGTCCGTAGACATTATTTAAGGTTATTAAAATTCTACGTGTTAACCAATATATAATCTTAGCAAAAAGTTTAGATTATCCCAATAATCATTTGGCACTGGTCATTGGTTTTTGGGCTTCTTACTACTCTACTTCATCTTTTTAACAGTTTTTCTCCCTATTCAATAGATATTGTTTATTTTAAAGCTTAAGAAAACAATTAGTTATTAGAATATTACACCATTGTCTTTTCATTCGTATCTCCATGGCTCCACCCACCATGTTCTAAACTTTGATAAGTATTTACTATATCAGATGTATACACAGCCCCAGCTCTTCCTAAATCATTATTTGCCTCTTAGTTGAGAAAGACATTTATGCAGCTATGTAATTTGCTTGAAAATGCCCTAGGTTTCTGTGCATCTCATAATCTCCGTCTGCTGATAATTATGATGATGGTCTGGCTTTGCTCCAAATTGCTGGCCATAAAAATTCGTTTGGCGTCTTATTTGTGAACAGTTGGCATTCTGCATTCTGGATGATGTTTGGAGATGCATTTTGATTTTTTAGAAATTAGAATGCCAACTGTTTCTGAAATTGTTAAAAGAAGTTGAATGGGGTTCTGGGAAGTGGAAATGCTACAGAGCAGGGAGTTCTTCGTTTCTTTGCTTCCTCTTGACCTAGAACTAAATGTGCTTCCTCTTAATTGTTGTGAATCTTGAACTAGATGTGCTTTTATTTTACTGTATTTGCAAGTATCATCTTCCAATATTAGCTCTTACAGATAGGTTTTAGCTCTTACAGATAGGTTTGAAATGAACGGTCTATCATGGTTGTTTTATCCTTTTGTTTTTTGGAGTGGAAGTTATGTCTTCTAATCAAACTCATTAAACATAATATTTGGAAAACTTATTTTGATCATTTATTACTTCTTGAAGTAATGAGCAGGTCCTTTTCTTCTCTACTTTCAATCAAAATGGAACGATTGTATCAGTCTATAAATTAATATTATTTATAAATTATTGCTAAATTAATGTTAAAAATTATTTTATATCTCTAAATGGCTTAATTGATTATGCTGTGTCCATCAGGTAACATATCACTTTTTTCACTGGAAGAAAGGAACTCCATTTGCAGAGGACCAAGGCATCTACAATAGATTGACATGGTGGGAGCAGGTAGACAATGGAAAGCAGCTTACTCGTAACAGGAAGTTTCTAACAGTTGTTCCTTTGGTCCTGTAAGTTTTCTAATATGCAAGCCATAATTGGTATTTGCTTCTGGTGATGTTATAGGATCTGTGTTTGTGTGTGTGCACCCATGGCTATGTAAATAAACAGTATTCCTTAAAATATTGTTTATACACTGATGTGGGCAAATGTATATGATTCTTGTAGTGTTATTCATGCATTCACTTCTTGTTGTGCTAGAACTTGCAAATAAGTTTAATGCTTGTGTAGAAACCATAAGTAACAGCTTATCCAATTCATAGTTGCAAATAATATCAAATAGTGTCACAATTGGCCATGCTACTAAAATTGAATAGCATCACATTTTGAAGTAGTCTCCGTCACAGATGTGGTAGATGGTAAAATTGCAGAAAATCGTTGCTGGAATGTGTTATTGGACCTTTTAGCTTTAGAAAAAAAAACTTTTCGAGACAGCATCGTTTAGGGCTGTGTTGGGGACAATTATGGGTTTTGCCCATATCTTTGAATCAGAACTGAAACACTACTTTGTCTGTCACATGCATGTTATGAAGTAGCACACACTGTTCTCCTTACCAACAAACTCCCACCACTATCTAACAACATTTCCAGCATTTTCCAGTATTTCTGGGTAGCTGTGACAGTTGTTGGTCTTCCATAACCTCTATAGCATTTGTTCTGTAGTTTTCAGTCATCCCAGATCCCTGCAGCCCTTTTCTGGCAAACCTGTCACTGACTCTGGCAAACCATGACCTTCTGCCATAGTTCAGTTTTGTCTCTGTTTTTTAAATCTCACTAAAACAGGTGTATCACCATGTCTATTTATCTCTTCTAAGTCTTACCCATTACTTTTTTTTGTTCCAATTGGTTACAATGATAGCCATCACACTATCCTGTTCTAGCATGCTCAGGGTCAGCCACTCAACACTGGTTTTTGGGATTGACCACTACTACCCAATATATTAATTTTGTTTTTCAAAACATGTTTTCTTCGGTCGTAAGACTACTGATCAAATTAGATTGTCCCTTTTCAAAACATGTGTACGAGAAGATGTCACTCAGCTGCAATGTAGCTTAATAAATTGAATGCTTTTGGAATTATGTTTGTTTGTTTAGAAGTTCACTATATTTGAAGGGTTATATCTGAATAATGAACGCTACATAACAGTTGTATTACAAGAAAAAGGAAAACAAGAATGCCTTTTGAGAAAAAAATGAAATATTAAAAAAAAAAGTAAAGTAAAATGACTACTTATGAAATTTTCTGCATAGCTCCATATCATTCAAATAGCTTTATATATTTCATTGGATTGTGTCTGAAATCAAAGCTTATTTCAGGAAGAGTAAGAATTTTATCAGTGTATAAAATCAATTGGATAGCTAATACCAAATGTCGATTCAATAGATAGGTTGTAAGTCATACAAAGCGAAAGTGATCTCTGATAGCAAGTTCATTTACATGGGCTTCAGGTTTGAGGAACTTTCAACAGTAAATTGAAGTTAGTTTGTGATGCTCTCTGTGTGTGCCTAGCTTATTATTAATACTATGACCCACAAATTAGCTATTATGGACATCCAAGAGCTTTATTGGAAGTGTAGGATATAAATATTGGGTCAAATATAATTTAAGAAGCCCAAGAGCCTTTTCGAATGAGTACTAATGTTTGCTAAAAGAATTATATAAAACGAATAAAAGTTAGCATAAGATCTGGAGGTTTATATTCTTCATGGTGATTGGGGCTTGGCTTGATCTATTATGTACCTTGATTTTTGGGTGAAGCTATTTGTCTTTATAACTGAAATTTCGAGGGGCTTACATGGCTTAGTTTTTCCTGAGAATTCTTTTGATAGAACACATATTGTTTGATCTAAAAAACATTTTGACTCCTCTGAAACAAAGGATTCATTTATTGCTACTATATATTTTGTGTAAAATCAATGAAATAAGTTTTGACATGATTTCTTACATATATCGATTTATTTCATCAGAGTATCAGTAATTGGTTTTCCACTCCATGTTAAAACTGTACACATTTCTCTCTAAAGATCCCCTCTACGAGAAACAAAATCTTGAATGAAAAACAAAATTACATAAGAGGATGAGAAATCCACCTTAACAAAGCGCAGAAGAGAAATAAAGTAAAGAAATTTGAATACTTCAAAACAAAACCTTCTCAAAGATTCAGTGTAGTAAGCAACAGGGAGAGTCCAAAAAGATGTTCATGCAAATTGGCAGATTTTTTTTTCCCCAAAGATATTCTTGAAAATGAAAGCATTTTTGGATGCCAAAGGCATTGCACATAGACTTACTTTATAGAGCCGTCAAAATCCATGAAGTTTATCATAACTGAATACTGATCCCGTTCAAGTACGCATTGGGTTCAGTTTATTTGGAGAAATCATTTGGGGTGGTTAACATAAGTATTTTCCTAGAATTTTCATTCCCAAACATGCACTAAAATGGTACAACAATCTTGTTTTTCAACACTGAATTTCAACAGCTGAAGTTAATGCTTGTGGATATGATTTTGGCTTCAGCAATAGGACTGTATGTCTGTAGCTTTGATGTGATTCGGATTCTTACAGAAACTGTCCTGAGCATTGAGGAAAAATCTACTGCCGAGGTGTAAAAGTCGCAGTGTTGCATGTTACTAAATGTTAGTTTTCATCAACAACATAAGCTTTGTACTGCAAATGTGAGGATGTTGTAGTTGAGGAGCAGAAAATCATAAGAGGGCACCTATTGAAAATAATAATATGGTAGAATCTTACCTAAGGTGGTTTGACCTTGAGAGAGAAAAAAATCAAGTGGGGGAAGTAGTGCTAACATCTGTTCAGGTTAATACGGTTGAGTATCCCCTTAGGTTGATTTAAATGGACTCGCTGAGGATTTAGTTCTTGACATAACACAATGGTTTTGTAGTATTCCATGGCTGACCCTACTTAGTGGGGAATTGTATAATACTTGATATCATGAAGTAAATTTCTTTGACTTAGTTAGAATTTGAAAAGTGATAGTTCTTTACTGTATTGTTTGTGATTGCCAGGTACTTGATAGCATCCCACACAACCGACTATCAGAATCCAATGCTGTTCTTCAACACTGTTGCTGTGATTGTGCTGGTTGTTGCAAAGTTCCCCCACATGCACAAGGTGAGGATTTTTGGAATCAATGCTGATAAGTGAAATGTTGCTGTGTCCTTGAAAACCTGGTCACCTGCTCAAGAGCCTCTTGTCCTTTTGTTCTGGAAAAAGGTCACACCTTTGTATAGAAGGCAGAAGTGGAAGGATACTCAAGTAATGTTCTGTTGCCAACTGCTTTTTAACCTGCTTCTAAAGCATTATTAAACAAATAAATATGTTGAGTTATTTCTGTACAGTAGAGAAGTATATGTATCGAATTATAACGGTGCTTTTAAAATGTACCTTTCTTTTCTTGCCTTTTTCCTTTTATTCATGCCTCCGAACTCAGATATACAAGAATCATCCTTTGCATTGGTATTCAAGTTTATTGCTATAACCTTCTCTTTTGGAAATAAAGGTCTTAGTCATCATCACCATAAGTGGAATACTTACCTTGGACGTCACCTGAAATTTCACAAGTCAAATGGTGAGTTTTGGCCACAAAAAGAAAGTAAAGACATTGTGGTATGAGAGAAAAGTTGAATGAATCATGTGGAAATTTCAAAACCAGAGTCACACTATGTTGAAAACTCAAAGCATGTTTTTGTTTTTACGCAAGCTGAATACTTTTATATGTTTGTGCTTACTCTAAATTCCCTTTTATAATAATTAATATTTTTATCATAGATTAACAAGTTAATTGACTTCTGTTATGAAAAGTAATAATGCACAGATTGCAAAGTTGGAACTTGCTACGTACTTATGGCACAAACAAGTCTTGAGAAGATTGTTATAAAAATAAAATAAAATATTTTTTTCTTAAATTCTCATTCCAGTCGCAATACAATTCCTTCTTTTAATTTTACCTTATCATTTTTAAGAAAATTAAGAGGCTAAAATTGAATGAGGAATAAAATAAATGTCTTACAAGGGCCACTAATTTATCTATTCATGATTTTTTTTATGATCTTCACTACTAACAAGTCGTAAGTGAATTGCACAACTAAGATTAATAATACTTTTTATTCAATTTTCATCCATGACAATTACAATATTGTAAATGGGATACTTAACCTTCTTATTTTATTTGTGCCTGTTTACAATATATAATATATAATTAATCCAAAATAATGTTAAAGAACTACATTTCACATATTAGTCTCTTGTTCACTTGTCTTAAAGAAACTCATGGAAATAAAAAACAATATATACTTCATATTGTCCATGATACTCAAATTATCATTTTATGTTCAACTTACAGACAATACATAAAAATATGTTTATTTTTTTATTAGACAATGATACTTTAATCCACTTTTTTTGATCCACTTTTAACTCACTATTTCAATCACCATTAGATAATACCATCACTAAAAAGAATAAAAAAAGATGATTTAATGGTGATTAAAGCAATGAGATAAGAGTGGGTCAAAAAAAGTGGGTTAAAATATCATTTTCCTTTTTTATTATTTTACAATTTTAATATATAATTAATAAAAACAACCTTTAAATTTATATTTTTATATATTAGTTGTATTTGTAAATTACTTGTATAATGTATGAACTACTTATTAGCATGGATACAATAGTTGTTAAAAATTAAATATTTTTTAACAAATAAGTTTTTGACAGCTTCTTTTTAACAAATAAGTCCAACACATTTTTTTCTCTCCACTGTAAATCATAAGAGGGTCAAAAAAGAAAGTCTTCATCGACATAATCAAACAAAGAAAAAAATCTAGTTTCCTTAAAGTCAAATTTTGTTTTAGGATAATGATATTCCAACAAAATTTTTTGACAAGGATTTGACACGGCTGACGTGGCAGCGGTTTTTTTAATTTTTAAAAACTGAAAATGTTTGTTCGCACGTGCAGCTGAGAGAGAAACAATGCTTATGTTAAATGTCCTTTAGAGAGAGAAAGTTAAGAGGAAAAGGGGGGAAGTGAGGCGCTTCGTTGTGCAATTTGAGAGTGAGGAGAGAGAAGGTCGAAAGTGAGGCGGTGGTGTTGTTGGTGCAGTGGGACAGAGATTCCGGCAACCATTTCGCCGGTGAGAAACTGAACTTTAGAGAGAGAAGGGGAAATTGAGGCCGACGAAGTCAGAAAGTGAAGAGACAAAAGGGGGAGACTGAGGCCGGGGTGGTTTCCAAGTGAGAAAGTCAAGACAGACAAGGGGGAAAGTGAGATTCCGGCAACCATTTGGGTTGGTGGGGGTGGTGGGTCATTATCAGGCAGTGCGACAGGGAGAGGAGGCATAGTTCTGCAAATTAGTGGTGGGCTACCGGAGAGAAGTCGTCGACGACAAAGGTAACGTTTTTCGGTCGTATTACCTAGAGGATGTGTATAGTTGGCTGTGGATGTGGTTGTTGGTGATTTTTGTTCTTTTCAGCGATATGGTTGGTTAATGAGCATTTTATGTCTGTGTTTGGTTGTCCGATTTGTGTATACGGTGTTCAAGTTTGGTAAATTTATTGTTGCGTTTACATTTAATATTTTGTGATGCATGTGGTCTGTGTAATGTGTATGGCGTTGTAGGATTACAAGATGGACGACAATCGTGATGGACATGTTTATTTGTCGGAGGAGAACAAGGTTTGTTAATCTGGATTCATGTTGTTATAGTTGTGCAATTATAATGAATCACATTGAGTTGTTTGTTATGTTATCCAGATTTTATTTGGTCATTTCTGCAAGACGAAGTTTGTAGGTGCTATAAACAATAGACTAAGTGTGCAACAGAAGAACTATATTCAAGGCACTCCATTTTGGTGGTTTCCCATGGTAACCGATTCGGTGAAGATTAGTAGGAAACTTTTGAGTCTGTTATGTTACAACTGGGTTGAGAGAAGGGGCGGTTTTCGTATTGGGCAAGTCGTAGAATTTAATCTATTAGATGTTTGTTTAGGGTTAGGTTTGAGGGTTTTGGGTGAAAGAATTGATTTAAATGAGACCATTTCGGATAGTGACACTTTGAATATTTTTGGTGGTCAAACAGTTACTGTGGAGTTGATATACTACTATCTTTTGAAATACGATGATGATGTTGGTGGTGTAGAACTCTTTTGCAGGATTTACATTTTGTTAG
>Ga0214542_1011430_pt1 | contig 12163 bp, 14 predicted proteins | sample CNSS1metaG_FD_160096 | JGI IMG/M metagenome (GOLD analysis project Ga0214542, IMG submission 160096) | Root nodule microbial communities from cowpea collected in UCLA plant growth center, Los Angeles, California, USA - CNSS1 | ecosystem: Host-associated > Plants > Roots > Nodule | place: USA...
ACAGACGAGACGAAACCTAGCAGCGCCGTTCGTCCGCGCGCGGCCGCGAGCTCACCGGGGACTACCCTCCCTGCCCGCACCTTTCGCGCCCGACGCTGCCGCGTCCACCGCAAGCCCGGCTCGCGATCAAGACGACGACGCGATCGCCCCTCAAGATGAGCCGGGATGGGCAGGGTGTACGATATTTCCGAAATTCGGTAAAGTGGAATATTTTTGTGGGAAGGGGTTGACGGGGTGAAGGGGTGTTTTGCCCGACGGGCACCAATGTCTTGCGAGAGAGTCGGCGGACGCGCCGGAACTTCTGACTTAGCCGGCCGCCAGCAGATACTGGATGCGTGGCTTTCCAACTAACGTAGCACCCCTGCCTTGGCAAATTCAATTGCCTGAGCTTCAAGAGCACGCCATGGTTGTAGGAAGGTCTCTGCGACTCGTCTCCCGCCCGCATCCACATTTTCCATCCTGCGGCCCGGTAACCGAATAAGGCAACATCAGTTTATGACGAATCGTGCGTTCAAATTTCTGCTCCAGAAGGACACCCACCCGTTTCGTCCTTCGACATGTTTCATCGTCGCTGACCCAAAGATTAATGATCGCAAGCTCTGGACGCTTGAACTGGAGCGCCCCGCGGATGCGGAATGGGTTTTTCAGATAGACGACATCAAGGATTGGATGCTGCATGGCAACAAACCAGTGCGGCAGATGTTCTACGACACACAAAATCCGCTCACGCCCTACAGGGAGTTGGACCGCGATGAGGTCTACCGCGAATACCTCCGGAAGATCCTTGAGAAGCTGCCTGCGCAGTATCGACAGCGCCGGAAGTACGCATTGATGCCTTCGATTGGCGACGACAAAACACGTACCCGATACAAAGACGCCGTGGAAGCAGCGTTGCCGGGCGTCACGATCATTCCGGAACCTGAAATGGTAGCGGAATATTTTCGCCTTTTGAAGCGCACTCTTCAACTCGAGACCGGCGCGAACAACGTCATTCTCGTAGTCGACGTGGGTGCTTCGACCGCAAACATGACGTTAGTGCTCAGCCGCCGGGATCAAACGATCGTCGAGATCGATACGACAGGTGCCCAACGCGACCAACGCATCCGCGCACTGCGGGGCGATAGCGTCGCACATGCCGGTCGTTGGGTCGACTCCCATCTCGCGCAAGTGTTGGGCGTCTCGGAATCCCTCATGGACAGAGATCGCGAAAATCGCGATCGCGTTCTCAGAGCTATCGAGAAAGCAAAGGTCAGCGCTAGCCAGACAGGGATGGATACGCCCGTCGAGATACCTTCGGCAGGAGCACCCATTGTCATCACACCAGCAACATTGCAATCAGTCTCCAAACTGCTCGCGGAATCGCTTCGACCGTTGTTCGAAAAGTTGTGCGAGCGGCTATTCGACAATCAGACAAAGACGGAAGACGCGAGGAAGAAGAGCGAAGCTCGTTTGAGCGAACGTGAGGTCAGAAGTCCAGGAGAAGCCTATAAGCTCATTGACAGCATTCTTCTTGCCGGAGGAACCAGTCTGCTTCCCGGATTCGAGCAAGCAATGCTCGCGGCGTTTTTTCCGAGCGAGCATCGACCAAAAGTGCTTCGCGTTGGCACTTCGTTCGCGATCGCCGCCGCGGCCGGCGGTCTTGCCCACATTCTTCACAACTACTCTCCTCCCCGGCTCCGCGAGCCGGACGGTCTGGGTGGCAACGTCCTCAAGCCAGCCTTGGAATCGACTCTCCCATACCCTCTACTCCTCGGGATCAAACAGCCTGCCGAGCTCGAGCATCAGGTAAACTATCCTGGATCCAAACGATCCATTTATCGATGACGGTGGGATACGCCCAATCGAAGACCTTCCATTATTAGCGAGAGGATCGCATCCAAAGATGCGAGTCGTCCCCGGGGGAGCAGCAGGCGTGGCTGCGCGTAAGGGGCGCAAATTCAAGGCGCTGGAGGTCTGGCAGTCTCCAGGGAAGATGAGTATCCACTGGGATCCGATCAAGCAACGGGCTACGGTTCTTTCCGACCAAGTGTTGGATACCAAATCCACATTGTGGATTGATGCGAACACCCTCCGCAAGCGTGAAGAGCCGGCCTTAAACCCCTTCGACGGCGATCTGCTGCCGGGCGCATTGGCGGTGGATGAAGCGGAGGACGTCGTTCTCGATCTCGGCATGTCCAAGATTGTCGCCTTGACCGCTGATCGCGGCTGGGTTTCAGCCGAAGAACTTGAACGGTTGGTGCGAGACGGGTTGGATCATGAGCAACTGATACCCGACCCCGGCTCGCAGCCCGAGGAAGGCCGCTTGGCAGTCGCCCCAGGCGAAGGTCCGAGGTTAGTCGCCGGACGTGTCGAACCTTCGTCCGACGCCGAAATCCTATATTCGACCTCAGCTTCAAGAGGCGCCGTCTATGATGAACACTTGTCTGATGCACAAGAGGAGCGAGACGAGGGCCTCGCATTCCGCGGCACGTCTTCGAGATCGGAGCAACTTTCAAGCCCGGTATCCCTCGTGTCCACCGAGCCGAGACAAAACGATAGCTTCGATTGGGGCACGCGGATCCCAGACTCGCAGTTTTCACACGCTCTCGAGTCGCTCAAAAACGCCGTGAAAGCCCCAACGCCACATCGCTGGTTCGACGATATCGTCGTGGCACTTCTTGCGTTGGCGGTACGCCCGATCGTACTCCTCGCAGGACCACCCGGCTGTGGAAAGTCTACTCTTGTACGGGTGATAGCCCGCGTTCTTGGAATGGAGCCCGGTAAGACGTTTCATGAAGTTGCAGTACAAGCGCATTGGGACAACGACAGCGTCCTCTTCGACAAGAAAGGCCTGCTGCATCATCTACTCGAAGATCAGACGCGATCGCATGTTGTAATGTTTGATGAGTTCAATCTCACCCGTCCAGAATACTATCTGTCAAGGATGTTTCACGCGCTCGATAATGCTGGAGGCGCGATGGACGCGGGCATCAGAATAGCGCCGTGTCGGGTGCTCGGGACGATGAACATCGACGACTCATCACGACCACCGTCGCCGAAAGTGATTGATCGCTGCTTCCTCGTTGAACTCGCTCAAGTCCCGTGGGATATCGAGCAACCTGTCGGGCTACCGGACCTAGGTTCAGTTCAACCCTTGCCGGGGCTTCCACTGGCATCGGTCGATGGAGCAAGTACGGACGAGCGCATCACCAGCATCCTGAGAGCTTTGCACGTAGCCGTCGTCGACAACGATCTTCGTCATGACCTCCTTCCATCACGACGAGCGTTATCAGATGTAAAGGCGCTACTAGGACTTCATCATAGATTGGATCTTCAGGGTAAGGACCTTCTTAGCCGAGATGATCTGGTCGATCGTGTTCTGGCGAGCCGCATCTTGGTGAAGCTATCGGGTGCCTTCGACCAGATACAGCCGGCTCTTGACGCTTTGGACAAGGCCGTTGACGGGATGGAGGAGTTGCAGCGAACGCGTCGGCGCCTGAAGCTGGCGCGACAACAATCCCGTCTCGGATTCGTTTCTCCATGGCAGTAGCAAGCTCCGAGATCGAAGCCGTACGCGTCAAAGGCGACGACGGCATCTCTGCACAGTACGAGTGGAAGCCGTCCACGTGGTACATCGTACGTGACGATTGTCCGTATTTGGACATCCTCGTCAGAGGATTTCACGCACAATCGACGGATAAACACACCAAACTCGAACGGCTGACCGACACAGCACCGGAAGGACGGAGTTGGCAGCGCTGGAGCTTCGAAAAGGAAATAGGTCGCAACCGCCGATTTGGCGAAGTCACACTATCCCTGAAGATTCCCGAAGATACGGTGTTGCGCTGCTACGTGGTTCCGACACTGCTGCTCAGCTATCGCGACGTATTCGCCATGATCGAGGATATAGAATTCGAACTTGGGGTAACCGCCACTTGGGATGTGATCACGGAGCGAGCGGATCGATCCTGGAGCCGGCTCGGCACGAGTGGGGGACATATTGCGGCGAGCGAGCTCGTCAAATTCGTCGACGAAGAACTCCATTTTGCCCACGCCATACGCCGCAATCCCTACTCCGAGCTGGGACCTCGATCCAGACGCAATATCCCGCTGCCAGAAAATGCGATCGTCTCTCATTGGGCGATGAGAAGGCATAACCAATTGCAGCAATCGAGCGACAAGGTTGCAAAGGAACTGCAAATACTCACGAATAGGGTAGCAAGGCACAATCCCGAAGGTCGACTGCCCGACTTGCATCGTGAGATCCACCGGATACGCATTCTGTCAGATAAAATTGCCAATCTGCAGAGAACGCTATCTCGTCTCTGCAGCGAGGCGGAACTGCAAACCGGCATATATCCAGGTCCTATATTCCAGCGGGACTATCGTCTGCGACATTTGCTACGTGCATTCGCACCTCGCCTTTCCGAGGCACTCTCGCCGAACGAATCCGCAAGATCGCACTATCCTCCCATTTATCTGAACACGCTATGGGAGCTCTGGGGAGCAGTCTGGCTAGCGAAAGAATTCAGACGGTGGGGCTTTGTCGGCTCGTGCTTCGTGAACCCGGTAGACATGCTGCACTCCTGTTCTTGGCGATTGCAACTGGGCGATGTCGTTATTGAGCTGGACTATGAAGCAGAGCCAGCGCTGATCGACTACGGTGGAATCCCTCCAGTTCATGATCGTAGAATGCCAGCTCTAGAGTGGGCTGCGTTGAATCAAGAGTTCGATCAAAAGCGTCCCTACTTCGGATCGGAGGAGAAGTGCTCGCCCGACTATCTCATCAGGATCACCACGCCTGCTCGGCGGACACTCATGGTCGGAGATGCCTGTCTCGCAAGCCCAAAGCACCATGGAGTTCCGAACAGGCTAGATTCCAAACTGTACACCGTAGAAAACTACAGGCGCACCGTCGCCTGGGCTGCGGAGAACGAAGTCGTTAGATGCCATCCACTGGGCGGTTTCGTACTATATCCCCCGCCCGCAGAAGCATGGGCCTACCTTCAGCAGCTTCCGGGAGCAAGCGATTGCACAGTTCTCTGTCCTAGCCCGCTCGGCGACGAGGGGGCCAGCGAAAGACTCGCCAACCTCATAATTGCCATCGCACCTGAGGCGACAAAACATCCGCAACGAGAGCACGCTGCCGCACGGGCTAACACACCTGATGACCTTCGTTAGGCAAGCTTTTGATGTGTTTGGTAGCGGGGGAGCGCTACCACCTTTCCCCACACCGACCAAACCTACGATTTTTCATCCAATCCAGCGCATGAAACCGATTGGGGGCCGGCCCCACGCTTACTCTCTTGTGAAGGGCAATTGGCAATGGCGCATGGCCTCCGATCGGAAAAGCTGCCGCCATCTTAACTGGCGCCGAGATAATCAGCTTCCTTTGTTTCGCGGCGAACGCATAGTTTTTTGCTGTGTTGGTGCGAGCTTATCATTTCCGCCGCTCAGAAGCCCATTCAATCACCACGCAAGTCGGCGGCATCAGCATTGCCACCCTGCACTAAATACTGCGCCTCCGCGGCTGACTGGAACATTCTCATCGCATGCGCCGGCATCTGAGATCACTTGCTTTGCCGAAAGGATCGGAGACATCGAATGCATGAAGGGATCGGCAATTGCCGTCCAACATGCAAGCACGCCCGGCACTTAGCGCAGTCTTACGAACGGCCCAAGCAGCGATTCAGCGCAGAATGGGCGAGAGTGCTGCTCGCGCACCAAGGGCCGCGGCGAAAAGCCTGCCGATAAAATGTTGCACCAACGGATCGTTCCGCGGCCGGTCGGCAACCACGTGAGTAAAGGTACGGGTTCGCGCCCTAATCCACTCCCTCGTGTCGCTACCCGCGCGCCGCGCAATTCCGGCGAGGATCAAGCAGGACCAGCTGAACATAGGCCGCTCCAAAGACCCGGCCTTCCGTTACATATCCAGGACCAAGAATGCGGTCCTCGGGAACCGCTACATCCCGAAATGAACTGTACCGCTCGCCGTAAGTCTCTGGCCGGAGCCATCCCAATCGCCTGGATCCTGACGCCAGGCTGGTTGGTATCGACAACTACGGCGATCCGCTTGCGCTCTGGTCAGCCGCTACGATCAAGTGATCCGGCGTACAGGGTGCCAGTCGCGTAGTATTCGTGACATTGAGCTGTAGTCCCGCCTCCGTCCTGCGTCATCGCCGTTCGTTAGCAATCCGCGGTCCCGACACTTATCCCGGCTGTCGCGACCCCGATCAGGGTGTGGTTGGCGGTTATGTAGCCCTTAGCTTTTCCTCTGCGGCCGCAGCAAACGACCGCCTCGAAATGAAGCCATCACTTCGCTCATCGAACGATCGGAGCTTGCTAATTCGTGCAATTAGTATCTGGATAGGATCAGCGCGAGTTGCATTGCCTGGTAGGCGCACCAAGCATCGACTACCTGCTCCGGTGCGAATGGGTCTCTCCCATTCAACCACTCATGGTAGGAGGCTGCAGGCTGCTCGTAAGGCGTAACGAGGTTCCGGCACTCGAATTCAGCGCGTTAAAATACGGAAGGCTCTGCCGAAAAGAACTGTCGTTTGCCTGACGACCATCCCGTCATGGGTCGGCCCGCCTCTATGGCGATGACCCGGCGGAATGTCTGGTTTCCGCCTCCTCACCGCTACCAAACCAACGCCATCGTTTGTCGTCGAGGCGTGCCCTCAATCTCAGTATCAGCGCAGCGAGGCGCGCGTCGAACTGCTGGCTTACTTCGTCGCGCCCTCGATGATCTACCCTTCGATCCGAGCTGGCGCGACTGAATAAGACGAGAACTCGCACCTGCAACAGCCGTGTGAGGCGTCTATTTGCGAGCGTAATCCAGAATAGACGAGGCTGATCAGAGGAGCAGCCTGCGATCTGCCAGTAGAGTTGAAAGGAAGCAGGCATTGGCTCCAGCATTTTAAAGCCTATCCGAGCGGCGATCGAGACACGCACTTCCCATCTATTGCGGATGACAGAGAAGGATTTGTCCAGCCATAGTATAAGACCGCCTCTAATGTGCTAAATATACGCGGCATCGATTCACTGTTGCCCGCATCGCGCCCTCAGCCGCGGAGCCTTGTAGAGGCCTCCTGAACAAGCTCCTTGGTACGCGAACTACGAAGAGAGCTGGTCGCCCAACTGCGGCCTCGGCGGCGACGGCAGGGCTATTTTCTTCAATTGATGTAATCCTTGCTGCAAGTGTCGTATAGATGTCTGATTTGCTCCGGTGTAACTTTCGGGAGCGAGAACGATGACCAACGCGCTCGAGATCTATAAGGCTCATCCGGTACGATCGCATCTCGCCATGAGAGCGGCACAATATGTCCGCATGTCGACACAACGGCAGGAATACTCGATTCAGAATCAGGCTGCTGTGATTGCAGCATACGCGCACGCCCATAGCCTGACCATTGTACGAACCTATCGTGACGAAGGAGAGAGCGGCCTGCTCATAAAGAACAGGGCCGGCCTTGTACAGCTCATCAAGGATGTCCAAACAGGAGAGACCGATTTCGGTCATATTCTGGTCTACGACGTAAGCCGGTGGGGCCGCTTTCAGAACGTCGATGAGAGCGCGTATTACGAATTCGTATGCAAACAGGCAGGCATCAACATCGTGTATTGTGCCGAGCAGTTTGACAATGACGGCAGCATGCTCTCTAGCATCATCAAAAACCTCAAGCGCGTGATGGCAGCCGAGTACAGTCGTGAGCTTTCGGCAAAGGTTCACGCCGCGCAGTGCCGGTTCGCCCGACTAGGCTTCAAGCTCGGAGGTCGTCCTGGTTATGCTCTCTTGCGAGAACTTGTCGATCAGAGTCAGAAGTCGCGAGGCGTGCTGAAGAACGGTGACCAGAAGTACCTGATGACTGATCACGTCCGAGTGCGACCCGGCATTCCCGAGGAAGTAGCCGTAGTGAAGTGGATCTTCGAGCGCTTTCTGCAGGTAAAGTCGGAAGAGATTATCGCCCGGGAGCTAAACCGGCGGGCCATACTCACGAGCACGGGAGTTCGGTGGACGCGCGCAGCGGTCAACAAAGTGCTTAGAAACGAGAACTACATTGGAAACCTAACCTTCAACCGCCGATCACGCAAGTTGCGGCAGAACTGCATTTGCAATCCTCCCGAGCTCTGGATCACCAGCGAGCGATGTATCGAGCCGATCATCGAACGCGAAGTCTTCCTGAAAGCAAACAAGATCATTGAGGAACGGCGTGTCGATCTCACTGAAGGGGAGATGCTTGCTCGTCTACGCAAAACGCTGCTTAAGGAAGGGCGCCTGAGCTCTGCTATCATAGACAGCACGGTCGGTCTTCCCTGCGCTTCCACCTATCACAAACACTTCGGCAGCATGATGAACGTGTATCGGTTAATCGGCTACACTCCCAAGCGAAACTATGCATTTCTTCAGTCGCGCCCGCGCTGGGCGGAGCAAGAGGCCAAGCTCGGCTCGCACGTTGCCATGGCCATCAGGAAAGCTGGTGGTCGCATCACCTCTAGCAACAGGACCGATTACTTGCGCGTGCGTGGATCAGTGAACATCTCAATTCGATCAGCTCTCTGCTGCGGAAGCCAAAATCGAGCGTTGTATTGGTCGATCAAGCGCAGGGCACGCCTGCCTCAGGGCTGGATCGCTGCCATCAGGCTGTCTGAGCATAACGAGTCAGTGCTCGATTACGTACTGCTGCCGACCGACGGGAAAGTAAAAGGAACTACAAGCTTTACTGAGAGGGCTCGCGTTCGCCGTGGAATCGCTCGCTTCGAAACCCCTGACGCTTTGGTTCGAGCGATCGCCAAGCTAGTAAAACGGAGAGACCGTTCTGAGCCAGCACCACACGACAAGCGATCGAGACCAAAGCAGCTCAACACCAAGAACGCCCGCGCGCGGCACTGATCAGACGCAGGCACAACACTCCGCAAAGCAGTGCTTCATAATTTTGGAAGCTTGTCCAGATTTCCAGCGCCTTCGCTCTTGCCGCGTTTTGCTGGAGCATGCTTCACCGTTGGCTTCTCCGAGCATCTTTGCCAAACTACTTGTCGACGAGCGAGTGCTAGGCGGCCAATGGGACTTTTGGTCTGGTCTCGAAGGTACCGCATGGCTATACCTCCGCGGCCGATGAGCTGAGCGTCGAGCTTGTCGCTGCGCGGACGTGGCCATGCTGGCCAACGCGTATGTCTTCGTCGGGGCGTGGATAGCATCCGCGGGGGCTACAATCTGCTCGCGTCTGGGAAATCATTGGACGTCCTTGTTTCCAACACGCGAATAATGGGCACAATCGGATGTCGGTCAGCTTGTGCTGCCAAAACTGTCAGCCCGTCACGCGACGCTCCCTTGAGGTATGTCAAGCCGCTGGTGAAGCACAGGGTGACCGAGCCGCGTGGCATCTCGAAATAGTAAGCTGCGGCTTACGCTGGCTGCGAGTCGCTTTCGGCGTTTAACAATGGGTTCGCCGCGGAATCTTGCCGATGCCAATTCCTCGAACTCGCAAATGGGATTGAAAAGCCATAGATGCCGCACCTGACCGTATGTCTGCTCTTGTTTCAAAAAGTCGGTCGCAGCTGTCAGCCGACGAATGGAACGTTTCGCAACATGCGGATGCGGCTCAAGGGCATCAACAGTCTGAAGGAGAGAGGTGATGACGGCATTGATCGAAGGACCGGGACGGCTCGTCTATCTGAGCTCAGGCATGCACCACCACGCCGGTTCCAATTTGGATGACGTCCCATTGCGTATTGAACTTCGGGCGCGCTCCATCACAGCGGGATGATGTGTTGGTGCCCGCCTCGAACCAAGAAAGACGTAGAATGGTGCTTTCAGGCCGCCCAAGGCGCTCGGAGTTAGCGACCCGGGCGCATCTGCTTGCTGGCGGTTTCATGCAGAGCGGCTGGTACCTACCTCGTCTAGGCGGTCATACCGCACTCGACGTGCCGGCATGACGCTGCGCAACGCGCTCTTGATCAAACGATTCCTGCACGACGCGGGATACGGCGAAGTTTCCGTCGAGGCGATGCCGGACAGAACCGACCGGGGTCAGAACGTCCGCGCGAAGACTGCAACACGGCCGAGGGAAACTTTATAGGCGCCAGCGACGGGTCTGCGGATGGTCTGTGCAAGGTTTGCCAGCGGTCAGCGGGAGCAGATGCGACGGTCAACGGTAGAACGAGCGCATCTGTTGCCGGCCGGCGCGGAGCGCCACCTTTTTTCAAGAAGCGCCGCTTTCCGGTTATCTCCCCAGAAGATGCCGACCGCGGTTGTTAAAATCCTGGACCGTCAGAACATCGTCAACGGCGGTGGCGGACGATCGAGCTGCCCGATGGATATTTCTCCGCCTTGGCGACGATCGGACGCGCGGCGAATCCGGATCGCGGTGGCTGGGACATCGCATGGCCGAAACTGACAGTCGATTGGCTTGATCTCGGAAGCATATGCCGTTCCTTATCGATGAGTGCCGTGACGGTTGCCAGTTCTCGAATTGACATTAGTCCCGCCACGGTGTGATGAGCCAGATCCGCTCAAATAGCTGCCGCCATGACTGGTAGTGTGATGTCCGCCTCCGTAGCTGACGCGCCCTCCATGTCCTCCGCGTGCGTTTGCTTGTCCGATAACGCCGAGCAGCAACAGAACGGCAACTAGTGCAATCAACTTCATTTTGCGCCCGCCCCTTCGATGTGGAAGCGTATCCAAGCGCAGCCGGTGCGAGGTAACAACCTCTGACATCGGCAAAATGTGCAGCTTTACGCCGGGAACAGCTAGCGCGGGCCGTTTTCCCGCGAGTAAGGCGCGCGCCCTCCTCCGCGAAACATCTCGAACTCAAAATGGAGCCGTTGACCTCGCCTGAATGCCAAGCCGATCGAGCAGAGATACCGCAGATCAAGGACCCTCTACGCTGATTATCATCATGACCACCATGCTAACGTAGCCCTGCTACTTGCTTGGGGCCAACATTGTCATCGCAGGAAATTTCCCCCCAGTCGACTGCTGCAGCCGATCGGGATCTAATCTTCGTAATAATCGAGCGTCATCGCGAGCTGTCGGCGCATTACGATGCGGCCCTGTCCGTATCGGCGAAGCTCGATTCGGGACCCGAGTTTGATGCCGCCGACGAAATCAGCTGTCAAAGGAACCATGCTCTCGCGGAGCATGGGAACGTGCTCATTCGTTCAACCCCAACCACGATCGCGGGCGTGATTGCTCTGACGCGTTACGTCGGCAGCCTACAAGAGTGGGACCTTCCCGACGATGACGCGTGGTATCGGACTTTCTTGGAAGGGCTGGCAGACGCCATCGATGAAATCGCCATGGCGCAGCGGCTCGGGCAAGATGGCGATTAAAATGGCGCTCGCTTTCATCTTCCGCGGCATACTTTTCTGGGTGGCAATCGCTGCGCTTCTCTATTTCGTGTGGAAGTTGCCCTTCTGAGGTCTGACGATTGGGGGCTCGCCCGAGCCAGTATCGAGGCAATGAGGAGGGGCGGCTCTTGAACCATGGTACTCGCCGGATCCCTGGAAGATGGATGCGATCTCAGTTTCGTGGCCTTGCCCGAAGCTGATCCGTCTCAGAATCGTCGACCACGACGCCTTTGCCAGCGCTGCGCGCCAGGCGCGCCTGCTCCACTGCTGCAGAAGGGGCATCCCTTGAAGAAGATCAAGAGAAATGCCCAAGTAAGGCACCAATGTGCCAAGGGGCCGTGCCCATAGCCTCACGAGCTGCACGGTTGTTCCGCTAACAGCGCTTAAGTACCCGAGAAAGCATCCGTTTCCTGGAAATTGGGATACTTCCGGACCTTGCGAACAACGACCACAGGAGCCGCTTTGGACCAGCCCCTACCGCCGGTGCTGTGACGTTCTGCACCATGGCGGCGGCTCAGTCTGTTGTCCAGTAGACAAAGACGCTGGGCAGGCCGCCGGCGAAGTGCACTTAGCAATCCGCAATCGCGCATCAGTCGGACCGCTCTGCCGATCTTTACTGGCGCAGAGGCTTGCGAGACGCCATCCTGGTCTCCCAGCAATCCACAAGCCGAACATATGCTGCCGACATGGAATTACATCGCGGTCCACGCCCATGAGCGATTGAATTCTTCGAGTATCTCAATCGCCTGCTTCAGATCGTGACGCGATTGACGAATCTCCATGAGACGTGACGTGCGACGCCGTGGGCGGTCAGCGATGCTCCCGCGGATTTCAT
>Ga0214542_1011431_pt1 | contig 12161 bp, 4 predicted proteins | sample CNSS1metaG_FD_160096 | JGI IMG/M metagenome (GOLD analysis project Ga0214542, IMG submission 160096) | Root nodule microbial communities from cowpea collected in UCLA plant growth center, Los Angeles, California, USA - CNSS1 | ecosystem: Host-associated > Plants > Roots > Nodule | place: USA...
AGTGGTGAGAGTAGCGGGAGGCCCTAGTCTTTGGCAGGATAATGGCCTTAGACGTTTAAAGGCTAACCTCGTGTGTGGTAGGGTGAAACCCATTGGCAATGGCTCTGCAGAGCAGTAGAGGCCACCATGAGTGCAAGCGTCCAGTGAATTCGATCCTAGTATATGTATCCGGATGATTGAGTCATAGTGTCCTGCTTGTTTGCTATAACATGATGTCCTGTGCCTATTGCGTTGCATGTTAAGGAATGTTTAAGTACTTGTCTGTTGTATCATGATAAGATCAAATTACACTAGCTTACCCTTGCATTTTGTGTGTGTTTCTGTTATGGTTCCTCTTTTGCGATGATCACCTTCTGGTGGGAGCAGATGAGAGGGAGGCTCGAGGTGGATCCGGGGGACGCAGCGGTGCGATCTAGTTTGTCTGTCTTGATGACCTTAGGGGCAAATTCATGGCCATGGGGCCTTTTGTAATGGTTGCCCAGTGGCAACTCCTTTTGCAAAACTGTTGGATTCTGTTAGTTTTCTTTTAGTTGTGACATGGTTGTATGCCCAGGTTTTCCTCTAAGTACTCCTATGGATGACTGTAATAGTTACTTTTCGTACGTTTCATGTTTATCTGATTGGTTCTCGTTACTAAAATTTTGTGATGCTTTATTTGGTAGAGTAATCTATTAAAATGGGACGTCACACAAATTAGCAAGAAAAAAATACAAAAAATAAATCGATAATTATATAAATGTCAAATTAATAAATAATTTTTATTTTATCATAAACCACTCTAACTTTCTTACTTTCTATTAAATTTTTCTTAAAAACTATTTTTTTTATTTACTTCGTAAATTTTTCATAAACTTAATCTAATAAATTTTTTTATTTTTTAATTATTAAGTTATTATGAATGAATAATCTGTCTACTAATATATATATATTGATACATTTAATTTATATTATGATAAAAAAAATTAAAACCTTAATGTTAAAAATTGGATTTTATTAATTATTTGAATTTCATTAATAACTAGTATAATTAAATATATATTTAATATCTAGTAACGGTCATCATTTTATTTATAAATGTGTAGCCATAAATAATACAAGAGCATGAAGATTTTAATTTCTTCTCCAAAATTAATAAAAAAAAAATTGAGGAGTGTCCAAAGAAAGAAGCAACCAGCTTTAACCTTTAGTCCTTTTCTGATGCATTGGAAGACACATTTTGGCAGCAACAAAATAGCTCATAAAACTTTATCACACCATTTAAAATTCAGTCCAAACAAAAAGAGAATACACTTCACTACTTCACTTTCACACATTCTTGGATTCCAATCAACTTACATATTTTGATATAATTTTTTACTTCAAATTCTGCTACTACTTTCTATGTTTATCTTTTTAAATTTATTTTGATAAAGGAAAAAGTTATAAAATGAGAGTTTTCTTTTTAAATTTGGATAAAACAAGTAAAATTAAAAATAGTACACATTGACTTTAACTTAAATATATATATATATATATATATATATATATATATATATGTTGTGATATAAATAAATAAAAAAATATATTTATTTATTTAACAAGAATCCATCTTGTGTCTATAATGTATGATGAGATCATGTGTGCGTTTGAAATGAAGTCAATTCTAGTGTTTCTTTATATTAATAAAAAATGATATAGTTAATTGGAAATAAATTTTAGTTAGGTTAAAGTTGACTTTTAAGTGTTATGCTTTACGTCTAGATATTCTTATTATAAAAATAAGCTAATAGTAAACTTGATGGATTCATGATATTTTATTTTTCTGCATAAAATCAAGTGCATGGAAAATTATAAAACTCATGTGTATATTTCAATGTGATTTTGATAAACAAAAAATGCTGAAAACAAATACACATTTAACACGATCCATATCTTGAGAAGTAGATAACACATTGTTTGAAAAATGATAATCTTATAAGTAAACTTTAAATTTAACTTAATCCTTCAAAACTAACTTGTAAGGTAAGGTTTACATCTTACTTATATATTATGAAATTGTCTTATCTTTAATTAATGTGGGACTTCCAACAGATAACGTCATTTTTTTAATTATTAAAAAAGTGACATATAAAACCTAATTTTTGAATTTTAATTAATTTTTGTTAGTTTAAACAAATTGTAATCATTTTTTAGAGTAGTTCATGCATGGTAGAGCACTTTTGTTTTTATTTCAAGTCTTAGCTCCAACACAGGTAAAAAGGCTACTCTAAAGTACTGAATCTATGACATGCCTGAATAAAAAAAGCTTGACATATATAAAATACATGAAATTTAAATCCTTAGAAACTAGAACAAGAAAATAAATAATATTTTAAATAAAAAAATTTGCACCTTTAACATTGTTTATGAGGAGCCTTTTTCTGTGACATTGTCTTGGGATATTACACAGAAACAAACAAAAGAAGCAACACATAACCCTTTCAATTTTCACCTTACTCATTGTTTTCTCATACCCTCACCTCTTTGTCCCTCTGTTTCTCACTGTGAAACTTCTTTATCTCCCTTCTCTTCTTTTTACCTCACTTTGCTTTCATTCTCCATACCCTGTCAACTTCACTTTTTCTACCTTCTCTCTCTCTCTCTTTCTCTCACACAAACACATCACACATTCTTCTCTTTTTAAATCCTTCACCTCCAACTCTGAGAGCCTCAACCATAAACCCTTTTTCCTTGTTCAGTCATCACTCAACACACTCTTTCACCTCACAAACACTTTGTGTAGCTGCAATGGAAGTAAGTCATGAGTCTTTTATACTGCTATTGTTCTACTCATGTTGTGTTATGCTACTTGTTTTTTTTTACTTTCATGTTTGAGTTTATTGATGATTTTATCTTTGTTATTCTCACTTGGTGTATGTTTTGATTCAAGTTCTTAAACTTATATATGGAAACTGAGTTTTAAGTCAAAATTTGAACTTGCTAATGTATTCTTTAAAGGGTAATCAGTAATATGGAACTGAAGTTACTCTCTCTAAACTGAGAGAAAAACCAGAGTCAGAAAATCAAGCGTAGTGTTATATTTTGTTATGCTACTTGTTTATTTAACCATGATGTTTTGGGGTTACTGATACTATAAAATAAAACTGATGCAAGTGACTGAACAACTATGTATACGTTTTTAAAACATTGTGACTATTTTTCTTGTGATACCAAGAGTGATTTTTGTTGCTGATGTGTTGATTCTTGTGTAGGAATATTACTACAAGAGGCATCATGTGCCAGCATTTGGGAGCTGGGATTGGAATGATAATCTTCCCTTCACTCAGTGCTTTGAGTCTGCAAGACAAGCTGGTTTATTAAGATACAGTTATTCTGAGTCTGAAGACAGAGACCTCTATGTTACTGGGGACTTGTATGAAAATGATGTTGTCACACCTGCTATGATTGTTGTTCCTCGTAGAAGGGTATGTGTATGTTCAATATGCTTCTAAGTTCTAAGTTCTTCTTTCTCTGAATTTTTCCTTAGTGTTTTTTTCTTAGGATAAACTTCTTAGTGAGTGATGCATGAGTTTTTGATAGTTAGTGGTGAATCTGCATATTTCTTCTTCACTCTGTGTTGGCTTAACACTACTTGTTTCTGGTTACCTGAAAAGAATGAAAATTTCTTGTACAGAAACAAGGGTTTTGTTTTTTCTGCTAGAATATAAGTTAATCATTACTGGTATGAGTCATTCACGTTAATAGGAGATTATTAAAGTGATTAAAGTGACACTAAGTGTTGTTCTATAATTAACCTGTGTGCACAATATTAAAGGCACAAATTAGTTCAACAGTTCATTGTCTTTTGATCATTTTTTTATGTTATCTCGTGCTTGATCATGATAAAGGGTGTTGTATTTTCAATTCGTTAAACCAAGGTTGGTGCATCAAAAGAAGGTGAAAATTAATGACTAGAAAACGAAGTTCCAATGTTTCAAGCATATGACAGGGTTAGACCATGAGTGTTGAAAAACAAAACAACTTTGTCTTCTTCTTTCTCTGTGACATTTCTTTATACTATGTAGACACACTTTATTGTGGGCCCTACTATAGTAAATGACACTCATGATTCATGCCACAGGGTGAGAAATTATTGTCACATAAACTTTTTCAATAGCACACAGATTGCTGGTGAAGTTGTGTATCTGTCAATGATTAACAGTTTTAAATTAATACTTTTGTAATAAAGTATGATTATAAAGAACTTAGTGCAATAGGTGCAACTTTAGGCTTTGTTGTCCATGTCAATTGGTCACTAAAACCACAGACAATGGGATCCATTGGTGTCATAGCAAGGTAGTAAAGTAATCAAAGATGAAATTTCCAATGTAATGATGAGTAATGAATCATACAATGCAGAGTAAACAGTCATCTTACTTCAAAGGTAACTTTTTTTTTCTTCTGATGGGGTTCTTAATTTGTTGCTGACAATGCAGGAAAAGGTACGTTGCCAGCATGAAAAAGAAGCAAAAAAGCAGAATTGGGTGAGTAATGTGAAGGAGCTACCTAGTCCAATTTCAAGACCAAAACCAAAGCCTGTGGATGAAGACTTGTACAAGATCTCACCAGAGCTACTTTATGCCAAAACCAGGAAGGTCTTAATTCTTTAACCCTTTTAACTTTTCTTCTCCACTAACATTACGTTTTGGTTGAGCTTTATTGCTTTCATATTCATTGCATATTCAAAACCTTTTCCTATTGCATCTTTAGCAAAAGTTTTGACAAATTTCCTTTTGTTATTGTTATTTAACCTTTTGCTTTTGTTGAATAATGCAGAAGATGTAATAAAGGGTTGTGTTTCTTGTCCACTAAGCTCACATCTTTGTTGAGCTTTACTTTCATAATGTCAAAAACTCATTGCATATTCAAACCTTTTCCTTTTGCATCTTTAGCCAAAGTTTCAACAAGCTTCCCTTTCTAATTTTCATTTCATAGTATCTTCTGCTTTTGTTTAATGCAGAAGATAAAAGGGTTGTGTTTCTTTTCCACTAAGCTCACATCTTTGTTGATCTTTACTTTCATAATGTCACAAACTCATTGCATTGCATATTCAAACCTTTTCCTTTTGCATCTTTAGCAAAAGTGTTAACAAGCTTTCTTTCTAATTTTTATCTTATTGTATCTTTTGCTTTTCCTTAATGCAGAAGAGAGGGTTGTGTTTCTCTCAACTAAGCTCACATTCTTGTTGAACTTTACTTTCATAGTGACTAAAACCTTTTCGTTCTGCATTTAAAGTGTTTGACAAATTGCCTTTTTGTAATTGTTATCTCACTTTATGCTTTTGTTGAGTGCAGAAGAGAGGGTTGTGCTTCTTTCGAAGCTGTTTGATACCAACATGCATTGCCTGAGATTGAAGGAAAGTTGAGAGGAGCCAATGTAAATACAAGTGAAATAGAGAACAGATACTTGATTGGATGATATTTAATCCAAAAGGGACCAAGAAGATTTCACCATTATTATATATAGTCACATGATTATTGTGGCAAGATGTTTGTTGTTTAGTTATTCTTTGGTTTTTACCGTTTGGCTTATGTTGGGGTGTTTTAGTTTGTCTTTTTCTATGTACTTTTGGGTGAAATCATTGATGATAGGTCTTGAACTTTGGTTGTAAAAACTCTGAACCAGAAGTTTAAAGATAGCTTTTTTTTTTGTTCCTGTCAGATATATTCCTAAATGTTGGATATTCATTTCATTGATTTGTCTTAGTAGGTTCTTTATTCAGAGTTATGAGAAATGCCAAAGGCCCACACTGAAATTGAAGTTTTGTATCTGAAGATGTTGTTAGGTTATTAATTCAATTAAAGGCAATTTTCATTTTCTCTTTTGAGTCTAGGGTTTGTGGAAATGGGATTTGATATCATCTTGTTTTGAGGTTATGGCTAAATCAAAATAATATGTCAGTTGAAAAGAAATTATTATTATTATTATTGACTACAAGGTGTATATGTACGTGTAGGTATTATAAGAAATTTCGTATTTATATGAGATTTTATTGATAAATAAAAATTTGTTGGAAAAATTGATTTTATTGATGGATTTTAAAATATTTATTATTAATAAATATTTTTGATAGTAAAATTTATTAATAATTTAAAATTTTTGTCATTATTAAATATTATTATTGATAACTAATTTGTCAGTAAAATTTGTTGATAATCGAATGTTTTAGTAATCATATGTTAAAACTTTTGTTATCTCGTTTTGAGTTTTAATTTTTCATTATATAAAAAAAGTGAGCCACTAATTCAAGTACAAGATCCTATTATTATTGTCCGTACAATTAGACATGCAATCTGTAATGGTAATGATCCAATTATAAGATCGAAATTCTATCGACTAAGCTATATCTTTCTAGTTGGGTAGAACATGTAATTACATTTAAAAATCTATCGTTAAAATAGAAGTAATTTTTTTATCAAATTGAAAAAAGAATAATCAAAATATAGTAATTGGCAAAAATTATGGTCATCAATAATATATGATCATTAATAGTTATCGACAAATTTTTCTAACTATTAATAAAATTTAAGACAAAATTTTTTACTTTCATTTTTTTATTAAAATTTTATTTTACCAACAGGATTTTGATTTTCTTTTGGAGTGAAATAATGTATGTTAGTTTTAGTATTTTTTTTATGGAGTCTTTCACTCTATATTTATCATTTAATATTAATTATTATATCATTAGTAATTTTATGAGTCTAATTATTATAATGTCTATTAAAATTATTTTAAAAATAAATTTATATTACAAGCGACAAGACTATTTTAGTGATTTGTTTTTTGGGTCAACTTATCTAAGTAGACATGCATACATCAAAAATAGGTTAGGAGAGCTATTCTTTTCCTCTCTTTTTTTTCCCTCTTTTAAATTGAATAGTCAAAGCGTATATTACTGACTAGATTCATTAAATATTGAGAGAAGAGATAATATTATTAAAAATAATTCTATTATAATTACTTTTGGCTTTTAACTCTATTTCTCTTATATATATTGAAAATTTAAAATATCACTGAATTTATTATATTGGTGATTTGATATTAGTTTTTCACTCTAATATTATTAATAATATCACTAGGCTGATCGCAAGGGTCTATATTTATTGTTTTGTAAAAATAAAACTAAAGTAATTTGTTTTGCTTGATTCTTAATGAAACCTCAAATTTATTCTTGATTATGCATCTCCATACATTTTAATTCACTGGCCTCTCTTTCCACTCTTCACCATCATATCTTCCTCCACCAACCTCTTTTACTCTTTTTCACCTTCTTTTTCCTAAAAATATATTTCATACTATGTAATTTAAAATCTATTTTTTATTCCGAAATACAAAAACCGTATTCTAGATTATACATTCCGAAATGCCTTTAGATTATACATTCCAAAACTTAAAATGAAAACCCTAAACTAAAGGATAAAATTGGAATTTCGGAATGAAAATAATGCAAGAAATTATGGAGGTACAGAAAGAAACAGTCTAGGAATTGATTTCTGAAATGGTAACGAGGCCTTATCCCCATTAGCTAGGCCTTGTTAAAAACAAAGTTTTCAGCACAATCTTTTATAAAAGAATTAAAGTTTTAAAATAACGAAAAAATTAATTTTTGTGCCACTTATTAATAAAAAAAATGGATAATATAGTAATTTTAGTAGTATTATGTTTTTTTAATATGTAATAGATAATTCTTTTAAGACCTTATTATTAGACTATCTTCATGATACCATTTTCACTTTGGATCTTTTATTAAGTCTTGTGACATTATCCCTAATAGTTATTACAACATTATCCTTAATAGCAAGACATCAAGAAAAAATATACTAGTACATGTGAAACCAATCAAAATTATTTAGAGGTCAATGATTTGTCCATAAACATTAACCAATGTTTGTGATGGGTGCTGCCTTTTGATTCATTTAGGCATCTAATTTTAGTTCTCACTCCGACAATCCAACTTTTTTTGAAAAGCACTAGGTATAAACTAATATATATTATTACTCCGTTAGAGTTATATCAGATACATAAACCTAACCCTAGAAAATGAAAAGGTAAACTAGGACCATGTTTGGAGACTCCTTACACAAGGAACATTAGAAAACAAGTAAACAACATAAATTAAAGATCCTTTACGAGGAAGAACCAACTTATTGCATTATATCAATTTAGGGATTGAGGTGAATGGGGAACACTCAATTATTTCAAATTTATTTGATTTGAAGATTGTTCCAATTTACAAAATTCATTCTTATATCAAACTCTAAAAGTTTACTTAAACTTGTGAGAACTTCATAAATTCGACCTATAAGCACGAATCGTAAATTTGTAAGAATTACTTCACATGAAAGAATACAATTACAAAAATACATTTAGATTGCTTTTAATTTATTGTGGTCTATTTTTAGACATACTTTAAATTGATCTTTAATTTAAATTTTCAAGTACAAAACTAAAAAACATATTACATAATTATTAAATAATTTCTAATCCTAATTAAAATTTAAAATTTAAAATTTAACTCCTAATCATAAAAATCAATTAAAAATTAATTTATAAATAATATAATATATTAGCTCTCGTATCTTCTATCCTAAAACTAGCATACCACCCACCACACTTTCCTCCCACATATCTCAGCTTTCGAATTGAAGAACTGTAAGTCGTAACAGTGAGCGATGCAAACGGCGAATAATCGCGACAACGAGCGATGATAATATTGAGCAGGAAGAGAGTGCAAGAGGGGGCTTGCAGTGTCCGATAGAGCAAGTTTAGAAGGAGGAAGAAGAAGGGGCTTAATTTGAAACCCTAATTTGATGAGTTTTCTTCAAAAAGTATGTCATGCAAGTCGTTTTAGATTTAACCCGTCGAACTCGCCAATTCGCTTACAAACTCTCAAGTTTGAATGAGTATACCGATTTTCGCTTAAAAAATGAGTTTACTTGCAAGTTGACTTGGAAGCCATGAGTGAGTAGGTAAACTCGTATGAGTTACGAATTAACTCGCAAGTTTGATAACTATGACAATAATAATGATGTTGGCATTGTATGGAATCACCCAAATTGTATCATATGTGATTGAGGACTATCTCAGACTCAATTAGGACAATAACACATAATAACCCCACTTAAAGGAACAAATGAGGATCAAACATAGTTGGTAAGGAGATTAAAACATAAGATGGATTAGAAAAACCCTAAACAACTTAAGAGAGGTAAATGCCTAGATGACTTAAGCCTAACCACGTAAAAGCCTATGAAACCACTATAAATAACATTGTTTATGAGGTAATTATTATATATTCATTCTAGCATTTATTATTATCTTAGACACATACTTGACTTGAGCATCAGAATGTCTTTGTAGGCACTCCCTCACCCGAGACTTTGGAGACATTTCGTCCTAACATATCTCGGACAACTTGATAACAGGAGGAGGATATCTTGGATTGGAGGAAGAGTGTTAAGAAATGCTTCTTGTAGGGTCTTTCAAGTCAATGTGTGAAAACGGGTCAACCTGACCCATTTAGACTCTCCCTGCTTCTGGCTCGTAAAAATTGAGTCAGGTCGGGCTAGCTTGATATCAAAAAAAGAGTTGAAAGATTGAACAGGGGCTGGCACTAACCCACTTTGCAAAATACTTATTCTTTTTTTCCCCTTTGCATAAATCCCCTTTGCAAAATATTCATTTTCGCAAAATCCCTGTTCTTCTTCTTTCCCTTCTCAAATCTAAATCTTATTTTTGCAACATAAAGATACTACAAATTGATACATAAAATGTACAAACACGATGTTAACATCAATCTAAAAAAAACTTAGTCAAATCATTTTTAAAATCAGAAAATTTAATTACACTAATTAAGAATTACGAGTTTAATTTAATTTTTCATATGAATAAGAGGACAATTTTAGCCTTATTGAAAATACATAACAATAGATTTCATATTACAACTGCAAATTCATCATTGGATTGGACTGGTTATTCATTTACAACAGTTAGATTATCATTGGAGGTTTGATAAAGGGAACTATTCACAATTATCCGGATAAAATGTTCATAATATTTGAAAGAATTTTTTTAATATACTAAAATTAGTTTAAAATAAAAATATTTTTAGAATAATAATATGAAAATTTTACTTTAAAAAAATATTTCATTTTTTTTCCATACTCTTAGGAAATTTTTGGTGGTTATTAAGAACATTATTTTCTACACCTCCATATATTTCTTCATTCAACTTCGTATGTTTTTTTTTTCTGCAATACTATATATAAAAGAATTCTTATTTTACTCTTTTTAGGATCGCGCAATCCAAAAATATGTAATCCAAAATTATTTTTCTCTAAGAATATAGCTTAGATTATGCAGTCCAAAAACAAAATATGTTTAAAAAAAAAAAACTCCGAATTTCATAATCTGAAAATCATCTTTAAAAAAAGGAAAAAGATTCTTATTTGAAAATTCAAAAAGAAATATATGGAGGTGTAACAAAAACCCGCCTTATTTACATTATATAAACATATAAATCATAGGGAATAACTTTGTGCACCGTAACAAAATTCTTTTGACACCCTACAACTATCGGAATTTATTTTTTGGAATACAATAAATAATTTGGGAACTTTTTTTTTTTTGAAAATAGATCATCTCGAAAAATATTTTCCAAAAACTTTTGACGTGAGATGGAAAATAAATTTGATGGGGATATAAGTTTTGGTCCATTCTTATTCCATCAGTTAGTCCATCACTATTCACATGAGGCCCAATAGCTATTGTAGTAGTATCACTAAACATATACTATTAATCAAATCAAATGTGAACTAAAAATGTTGCTGAAAAAAGAATATTTTGATTTTTCTAAGTAATTGAGTTTAATAATACATTCTAATCGTAATCAACAGTATATCATTAGGTTTATAGTGTATTGATTGAAATAACTTTTTGTTTAATAAATATTTGTGAAATTTAGTCAGCATTATTGGAAACGGATACTTAATCATGCTTTGATTTGATTCAGATTTTATATAAAATTAAATCTGAATTATATATGACTTGTTTTGTTTAGTTTGAGTGACTTTTTGATGAAAAATTGAATCATAGGATTCCCAAAAAAAAATGATCAGAGATGGTATGAATTATTCCGTAATAAAAGTTAAATAGATAAAATTACAATGAAATGGTGTTGAATAAGAAAGTGGTAATCACATGTTTAATGATGAATGTGATAAAATGAAGCATGTGTTGGAAGGTCCCATTGTGATTCAGTGTGCAATTGAAAAATTGAAAATTTCAGTGTTTTTGCAGCATTAAGGTATGATTCATAAGTGGACCTAATTGATGATTCTGAGTGTTGTGAGGAGCAGAAGCAAAAACAGCAAAGTATTGAGCTAACTCCCAATTATTTAATGCCAAAATCTTCCCTTTACTAACTCCCACAACCCTATCCTCTGTCATTCACTCATTGCCTTTTGCTAAACAAAATAATATATTATAATATTTTCTATTTTTTCCTTCAAAATAATCTTTTATCTTCATTTTTAAATACACCACATCCTTAATTGTCTTTTATTCTTCCAAAACTTTAAATTTAAGTGATTGTTATAAAGATGAAGTATATAAGTAAATATAAATTTTATTGGAAAATAATAATATTACTACCATTTTTTTATTTCAATCCTTTATTTTTTTTTTGACTAGTTTAGTGTATACAATTTGACACTTTAACCCCAGAACCTTAAGGCAATGTTGTTATGGGCCTTTATTCTTATATAGTGTTTAATTTTGTCTTTTCTATCCAATGTGAGACTTTGACTCACACTTGAACTATTTCCAACACAATTGATTAATATACTATTTTTTTTTAAAAAAAATCAATGATACACACTAAATTATGTTAAAGAATAAAAGATATGAATGAAACAAATGAGAGTTATAATAGCATTTTTCAAATCTTATTTTATATATTAATTTTATAAGACTGAGTTATACCGAATCTTTTATATAATACTAGTGTAGACACAGTCGCTATCGCGCCTGTGTGTACGCATTTTTTGAATTATATTAATAATTGATGATATTGTAATGTTATTAATTTAATAAACAAAATAAAAGTATATTTATAAAAAATAAAATAAAATGTACGGAGAAAA
>Ga0214542_1011432_pt1 | contig 12161 bp, 7 predicted proteins | sample CNSS1metaG_FD_160096 | JGI IMG/M metagenome (GOLD analysis project Ga0214542, IMG submission 160096) | Root nodule microbial communities from cowpea collected in UCLA plant growth center, Los Angeles, California, USA - CNSS1 | ecosystem: Host-associated > Plants > Roots > Nodule | place: USA...
AAAAATATATATATATATATATATATATATATATATATATATATCAAGAGTTTGGAAAACCTAAAACAAATTTAAAAAATGAGGTCTTTTATTTAAAATTTATTTATTAATTATCATAATTAATTGTATTTAATATTTTTTTTTTTGTAAATAATATGACTAATCCATTTGATTTTTGTTGAAATATCATTGATGTTAAATAAATTTTTATTATCTTTAATTTTGAGAAATTCCTTTTGCTTGAAGCAACTGACATTGGAATTGTTAGTATTATTTTATAAGTTATATGTGCATTTAAAAAAGAATCACTTCTTTTTATATCATTTAAGAATGTTAAATGATTTATCATTTTCCAAACCTATAGTTTCTCTTAAGATATTTAATTATAAAAATAAATCAAATCCATCAATATCCAACAAATGATCATGTTTTAAAGATTGTTAAGGTTTAAGCATTTTTCTTACAAAAATATACAATATAATGACATTAATTTCTTAACACTAAATAAAAAACAAAAATATTTTCATATATATTAAATGATTCAAATCTACTTTGAAGTGTGGTAATTGTTTTATCTACAATATAGAAAAAATAATTAATTCTAAATGATTATTGAATAGATTTTACAATTGTATTCTCAACGTTTTTCACAAATTATTTCATTCGGTGTATAATAGTTTTCACGAAACTTAAGTTCTTCTCAACTCGATAGTAAATTTTTTTTTTCATAAACTTGAATTATCTTTTTACAAAAAATTCAACTTTGAATGATTCTCCAATTAATCTATTATTCACCAAAAAACTAACTCATAATCTAACTAATAATTTTGTAGAAAAATTCCAGTTCCTCGTAATAATATATGCAAAAAAAAACTCTCAAAACTCGTAAATTGAAAGGTATTGAAACAAAATTGAGAAAATAAATGCATTCTTAATTCTAATACAAATCCAAAACATAATAAAAACAACAACAATACAAATAGAAAGACAAAACATACTAACCAAAAATAATGAGAATGAAAAAAATTGGTACACACGAACAATATGAGATTCAAAGAATGTAATCTGTCAAAACTTTATAAAAAGAACTCTTAGAAGAGAGAAAAATAAGAAAAGATAAGAGAAGGCCCATAGAAATAAAAAGATAAAGAAAGAAAATAGAATCCAAATAGATTATAAAATAATAAAGATAATCAATCATTCATTTTTTGTAAATGAAATTATAATTTACTAAATAAAGTTTAACCTTATTAATTATCATTTTTAATACTAATAAAAGTTAACACACACAAATAATAATTTAATTAAATTTTATTTTCAAACAAAAATTTATAATTACTTTAATAGAGTTATGTTAGTAATAACATATATTTTTAAGACTTTTTTTTAACATAATTTTATAATTAATTTAAAAGGGTTATATTATTAAAATTATTTTTAAGACATTTTTTTTAAACATAATTTTATAATTAGTTTAATAGAGAAATATTAGTAGTACAATTTTTTTTTTTAAATTCTTCTAAAGACCTAAAGTGGGAGTATTTTAATTACTTTATCCTTAAGCCGTTCTTTTTTATATATATATATATATATATATATATATATATATATATATATATATATATATATTTTACTGATTTCAAGTACTATAAGTAGATTTTTTTTTTGTGATTTTTGTCTAAATATCTTAGTAATTTTATTCTATCATTTTATTAGTAATTAACAAGGTTCATAATAACTGAAGGTCGATATCTCGAACAAACTGCAACCCTTTCAACTCGAGCCAACAAAGAGTTTAAGTATAGTGTGTTTTGGGCCTTGTGGGTGGCAAGATTGGGTTTTGTTATATTAAAAATTTACATTATATTAATTAAAATATTTAATAAATTTTGTTTATATTTTATTAAATTCAAATTCAAATAAATAAAATATTTTTATATTAAATTAAATAAGTATTTAAAAAAGAATTATATTAATTAAAATATTCATTGATTTTTAATTTTAAAAAAACATTTAAAAAAATAGTTAGATTATATTAAAATTTTCAATTATATTATTTGAAACATTTATTAAGTATTTTAATTAATATATTTTTTAAAAGAAATACGAACATAAATAAATAAAAAAAACGAAACAAAAACAAAATTGAATATATATATATATATTTTTTTTCATGTATATATTTTTTGGATTTTTTAAATGTGTATATTTTTTTTACTTAAAATTATATATATTATTTTACTTTTATTTTTGTAAAAGATTTAAATAAAGTTAAAAAATAAATAACATGAAAAAAGCAAACAAAATAATAATGTACTGAAAAAGTTTAAAACAATAAAAAAATTAAAAGGGGAAAAATATATATACATATATATAGTTAATTAAATTAAAATAAAATCAAAAGAAATATATATATATATATATATATATATGTATATATATATATATATATATATATATATATATATATATATATATATATATATATATATATATATATATACATATATATATATATATATATATATATATATATGGATTTCAAAATTAGTTTAATAAATCTGGTATACATATATTTTAACATTTTTAGTTTTATTGTTATAAGGTTTAATAAAAGTTGAAAATTGTTCTTGTATGAAACCAAATTATCTCAATAGTTTTTTATGGGTAACATTGTTGGAGGTAGGTACCTGAAAGACACTGAGACACTCAAGTTAATGACACTTTGATATTGTGTGTATATTAACACTGAATTAAAATAAGTATGTCTTTATTTTTGGATCCTGAACCTTATTTTATATTATCTGACTTTAATCTGACTTCATTGTTTTCGATATCGTTTTCATTCTTTCATAAATACTAATATAAAACTCATGAACACCTCGTTGTAATTTCTGAAAATTTGGATTGTGTATCCACATCTGTACATTTGTACGATATACGTCTGTATATAACATATCCTTCAACTGGGTTGACACACACCGGTCCTTAACTGAGTTGAAATGTACTCAACTTACTTACATGTTGATGGATCGAGATACAACCGGCCTTCCCAAGCACCAGCCATACAAAAATAAATAAAACTGAAAAAAAAAAGCAAACAAAATAGATATAAAATTACGACTAGCTAAGAATGTTTAGAAATGTATCTTTATTAAAACTTTTTAGATATAAAATTATGAGATATTAATTGTAAATATTGTATAAATGGATTAGAGTACCAAATATTCTATTATATATAAATTCTCTGTCGATAAAAAAAAATGTTACAAAGATTTTAAGGTATTTGTCCCTTAAAGGGATTTTTTTCTATCCGAGTGTCATTCTAAAACAATATTCTATTTTTTGTTACTCTTTTCTAAATGATATTATTATGATAGCAATTTTCTTCTTCTCCATTTATACATATTTTCTTAAGATCCCTCCACCGTAATGAATCATGAATGCTATGTTACTCGGTTCCTCACACCACTGAATGTATATTCCCTGATCACATTCTTTATTATCCCCATCTGATTATCCTGTGAAAATATTTCGTATTCATATTACCTACCTTTAGGCTTCTTCTTTAAAATTTATCTTTCTTAAATCTGTAAATAACTAGCTTATGTTTGCGTGAACCTTTGTTGTATTTATGTTTCCTAAAATCTCATTGTTCCATACTTTTAATTCCATATTTTTTCTCTTCAATTTCTTTTTTAATTTCCAGATTTCATTTCATCACATTTCCCTGAACCCTCTATGAGTGTTCCCACACATCTACATTTTTGAAATGTTTTGGCCCCAAATCAAATGTATTATGAATATCTATCTAACGTATATATATTTTGTTTGTACAATATATATGAGTTGAAATATTTTAAATATTCTTTTTATATATCTTAGGCTTAAATACCTTTTTCGTCCTCATTTTCGTAGTGTTTGTTGTGGATGGTCCTCATTTTTACCAAATGTTTAAAATGGTCGTCATTTTCGTAGTGTTTGTTGCGGATGGTCCTCATTTTTACCAAATGTTTAAAATGGTCATCATTTTTGCAATTCGTGTTTAATTTAGTCATTTTTTGTGACGCTGTTTAAATCAGTAACAGAACAATGTACAAGTGTCACTATTTTAAACACGAATAGTGACACATGTACGGTGCTCCGTTACTTATTTAAATGACGTTACAGAAAATGACTAAATTAAACACGAATTGCGAAAATAAGCACTATTTTAAATATTTGATAAAAATGAGGACCATCCGCAATAAATACTACGAAAATAAGGACCATTTTAATCATTTAATAAAAATAGGACCATCCGCTACGAAAATGAGGACCATAAATGTATTTAAGCCTATATCTTACTATGACTTTGCTGATTATTTCAAATGTTTAAAATAACTCTAATTCTTAAATTCTAAATCATAAACCTTAAAAATTTCAAATTATATAACTAAATACCTATGACATTGTCAAAAGGTGGGTTTGTGTTGGTGAGAACAAATAATTATTTATTTCAAAGATAACTTTTGTAGGTTAGGCCTATCCGGAAGCATCATGTTTCTTATTCCAACTAATGTAATTAATGTTACAAAATATGGGTGCGCATTAATAAAGTTATGGTTACATATATATATATAAATACTCTAATTATATCATTCATGTCAAATAACAATAACTTATTATGATAGAGATTTTTATAGATTTTATGACTGAATCTTTCTTCTTTTTCATACTTTTCAATACATAAAATCTTTTAAAGAATCTGAATTTAATTCCACTTAAATTCACAATATATTCGATGTATTGTGATGTAATTAACACAAAAATTATTTTTGATATATGGCATTTTCGATCTTTATGTCAGACCAATCGGAGACGTCAAATTGACATAGCTGCTTAAAACAAACGTCCAAGAACGTTGATTAGGTAAGGATCCACATCCCTTAACGATGGATGCACAACACACTGACTCAAATTAGCACAATTTCAAACTAAAATTTGATAGTATTTGACGTCTATGCACTAACATGCTCTCTTTTCTATTTAAGTTTTGTTTGTATAGACCTGAAAAGCAAAAAGTATTCTTAGTATAGCTAAAAAAATTTACCAACATAGATTAATATCGAAACTAAAGCTATTAACACAAAATGTAACTATTAACATTAAAGCTATCAAAACTAAAATAATTAAGATAAAACTAAAATTTTCATAGTCAAAATCTCGTCTTAGACAGTTTTCAAGCAAAGTGCTAATGTTATTGTGGGTCCGAATTAATTTCATTGTTCCAGTAGATACACTACACACTTCTTTCTTATTCTCTTGATATCATCATTTGTTAGAAGTCATGAATTCTCAAACTGCTGAATAAAATAATACAACTTCATTATATATGGATGTCAATGTTTAAAGTTTGATGTAATTTCTAATATGTGATAGGTATATATATTATTATCTCTATCCAATCATCTCTAATTGCAGCTCGAGTAATGGTTTTTATCCAATACATGACGTAATAGCCACATTCCCATAAATCTTACTACTTGTTACACTAAACATGACAAAAAAAATCACATATCAAAGTCATAAATTGATATGCAAAAATTAATAACTTTAAGATGAATGAGTTCCAACCTTTGGATATATTACTTGAACTTGTTGTGCTAGGAAGTACAAGTACTAGTTCAGGGGACTCAAGTCCTAAAGCCTCTACATGAGACTTTTTCAATCATTTCTCCAATAATACATAACCACCTCAAGAGAGTACATGCGGTGTATCATTAAGTTTTTGTCTTTGTTGGACTACTATCTTTTTTTCCTGTCACAAAACTGCATCCAACCCTCCTCAGTTATTTTGTACTTATTACAATGAGTGTGATGTTGTCTGCCTCTAAGCACATAAAGATGTGTGAGCCATGCCTTGAAGTTCCTCCATATAGTGGCTATATGAGATAACACATGCTTCCTAATTTGTCCAGTGTTCGAAATGTCAAAATTTTGTTGTAGAAAACAAAAAACATGTTAATGAATTAGGTAACATATTAAACACTATAAATGATTTAAGTAAACATACCAGAATATCCTACTATAGGAGGTTCTTCTCGACCTTCGAGATGTCATCCCAAGATGCAATTGCAATATAGACATGTGTTTTGGTCAACATTCCCATATAGCTACCAAACTTTTTTGCATATGGCCATTTGAGTTGACCGATCAAGGATCAATCTCGACCACCAATCTCCCCAAGGCAATCCGTTGGGTTGTGACATCCACCAAATCCAACTTCTTGTCATCCATGTTATATTAGTATTTTCTTTTTCATTGTGATAAATAAGAGATATAAGCATAAATAGTAAAATTACATAAGAATTGTAAAAATTAAAAAAGAAAACAAATATTGCTTGAAGTGATCATATGATATGTTCTCTTTTTGATATTAAAATTAGCCAAGGGTTAAATGTGTTTATAATTCTCCAACTTGGACGTGAAATTGGAATTTGTTCTTGTCCCAAACTTTGATACATTTTGGTCCTTAAACTTTAAAAATGAATAAATATATAATATTCTTAATTCAATGACATTAATTTTTTTTTCACATGCTAATCAGTGTTCTAAGTTTGCATTTGAACTGAATCGTGTCAAATAGTTCAACTGTTAATCTAAAACATTGTTTGACACATCAAACAAATTTAACATATTTAAGTTAGAATGACCATATGTATTCATTTTTTAAGTTGAGGACAAAACTGTATCAAAATTTGGGACAAGGATAAAGTTCAATTTTACATATTTAGGGACTAAAAACACATTTAAGCCATCAATCAATAATCATTGTGACAATATTTACTAAAATAGTTAAATGGTAAAAAACTATTTTACAATGAAGAAGATTTTTTTTATATATTCAGTATATATCATTGAATAATGCTATAAAACACCTTTTCATCTTTAAAAACTTTAAATTTTATAATTATTATTTTAAGAGTTTTTTAATTAATGAATTATGTATATCAAAATTAAGCTTAATAAAGATAGTGAGACATTTTCAAATAAGTTTATGCTAGAAACCATTATGAACTTTGACATTTTAGTTCTGCTGACAAGTCAAAGTTCATCAATCATTTGTTATCACAACACTACAAAAAAAAATTGCATATTACCAATAGACACAATCTATCGGTATTAGCAAAAAATTTTCCATAATTTGATTTTACCAACATATTATGACGACAAAAAATCTATGGGTAAAATAGTTGTCGGTGAATTTTACCAATGAAATTTTGCAATTAGTCGTTAATTACAGTCACAAATTTGTTGATACATCACTAGTGCAAAATTCCCATTTTACTTCGCCTTATATGTCTCGGTTGGCCAGGAACCGAAGCATATAATGGTGCGGTGGCATTTTTGCAATTAGAGCCAAGTTTTAGGCCTCGGTTCTCCAAATATCCGAAGCCAAAGAGGGTTATAGGCCCCGGTTCACTCAAAACCGGTGCCAAAGAGGGGTATAGGCCTTGGTCCAGTAGGACCCGAAGCCAAAAAGTGGCTGGAAGTCAGGGGTATAGGCCTCGGTCCAAGGAGACCTGGTGCCAAAAAGGGGTCAATGGCTTCGGTTCCTCTAACAACCGAAGCCATAGGGTTTATTTAAGGTTCGAAATTCGCGAACCCTTATTCCTCCCCATGCAAGCGCCTCTACAATTCCACTCTCTATCTCCGCGAGCACGAGCCCTTCCTTCACTTTCCCTATCTTCCTCCTTCACCGTCTGCATCTCGCGCCGCTGCGCGGATCGCTTTTTCCCTCTGTGCTTCACCGCGCGGATCGCTTGTTCCACCACGTGCAAGCCGCGGGAAGGAAAATCGCTTCATAGGTCCGCGTTCAGGTGTGGAGTCCATCGGGACCTCTACGTGGCCACCAGTTTGGTCGACATGTATGGCAAATTCGGGCTGATTGCTGATGCTCGCAGGGTGTTTGATGGAATGTCTAAGAGGAGTGTCGTTTCCTGGACTGCTATGCTTGTTGGGTAAGTTGCCGTTGGGGATGTTGTGGAGGCCGAGAAGCTGTTTGGTGAGATGCCGCAGAGAAATGTGGCTTCTTGGAATGCGATGTTGCGGGGTTTGATTGAACCTTGTGTTGGTTTGTGTGAAATGTGGATTGAAATGTTGGTTTGTGTTGGTTTGTATGAAATATGGATTGAAATGTTCGCCCAGATAATGCTTTTCAGCTTTTTGTTAATATATTCAATAGGTTTTGATTACTTTCATAGTTTTGCTATCAAAAGTTGGTGTTTGTGTATCTCATCTCGTGTGTTCCTGATTTCCTTCAACAGGTTGCTCTCTCTGGGACATCATATTCATTGATACAGAGGATTGATGCAATTGGGATTGTTGTGTGGAACTAAGTAGGGTTTTTATTGGGTGTAGATGTGAGTTTCAAGGAGTCACTACCTTGCCAAGTGCATGCACCAGCAAAGATCAAGTGTGTTCGTGTGACTGCAGTGGATGATGGAGATGATGAGTATGCATATCACCTATGGCCTCGGTCCTAACTGACCCAAAGCAAAAAGCTGTGTATATGGCACCGGTTTCAAAACAACCGAGGCATAAAACTCGCCCCAATATGCCTCGGTTCCAGACCTGAGGCAAAATGTGGAAAATAACCAGGGCAGAAAGCCCTTACTGCACTGGTGCATATATGTCGGTAATTATTGACGAATTCTAGTCATTTGTAAAATCTATTAGTAAAAATCGCGTACGGGTCCTTTTCTTCCTCCTCACCTTCTTTTTCTTCTTCTTCCTCCTCTTTCTTTTTTTTTTTCTTCTTCCTCCTCTCCTCCTTGTCGCATCTCCACCATCACCACCGTCAAATCAACCACTGTCACCTTTGATTCAGTCTCCCCCTTCTCCTTTGTCTCCTCATATTTTTTATGTTCACCTTCTTCTTCCTCTTCATCCTCCACCTCTATTAACTCTGGAACCGAAACCCATCGTCGTTGACCTCTACATCACCGTCATACTTTTGTGTTGCCATTAAGTCATCACCACACCTCCACTTTCGCCACCGAGTCCAGTCTCTTCCTTCTCCTCCTCCTCCACCTCCTCTTTCTCCTCATCATATTTTTCTTCTCTTCTTCTTCTCATCCATCTCCCCTTAATATATAAAAATTCTCATAGACAAGACAGGAAGTTAGTTGCTCAAATTTATTCACGGATACACTGATGGATAAATAAATAAAAAATCAGAATATAATTTATCAACAAAATTCACCAACATAATGGATCTTTAGATAATTTATCGATGAAAGTATCACTTGATAGTACAACTTATAATTTACTAATGAATCTAACCGACAAATTTTATCGATAAACTCATTGTCAATAATTTTCTGTTGGCAATTTACCTTATAAAATTTGTGAGTAAAATCGGTTGATAAATTTAAATTTATCAACAAATTTATTTATGTTAGTAATTACAAAAATTCATATGATTAATGAAAATTTATTAAAATGGAAAAAAGAAAAAAAATAAATATAAAGTATGAAAGACTATATCAACCTTCTACTAAAAATCACACTTCATGATCAGATTATATCTATCATGAAATTAATATAAATTAATATAAAAGTAAAATATAATGAAACATTTCAAAACATTGCATCAATCAATCAATTTTAGTCCTGTCAATATCATATAAAAGTTATAATAATTTCAAACATTAGATTAAATAGTCATAATCATTTTCTACCCTGGTATAAAAGAAATTTCAAACAAAGACGCAGTCAAGGGATGATGAATAAAAGAGAAAAAATAGTGTCACACGTTACTGTATAGTTTGGTTTTATTAGAAACGGGTCACTTGTTCTTGACCACAAAGTAAGATCATTCAATCTAGTCTTAAATCTAGTCTAATAAGTTTCATATATTTCTACGTTTTTGTGAATCTTTACAATTTATATTTTATTTATATATGATTAGTGCAGAACTTTTTTATATCATGAACTATTTCAAAATAACCGTTGTAAAAATTGAAAATAGTATTTCTATATTTTGCAATTTATCATTAAATTATTATAAAAGAATTAAAAAACTCTTTCATTATCATTCTAACTAAATTCTTTATTACTATGAGAATATAGGTTCATATTTGAGATTCGTATGGTTCAACAATTATCTAATATTCTCTTTCTTTGAACTAAACCATAAACCATTATTATTAATAGCTAAGAGTTATTTTTAAAATTCTAATAATGCAATACAAATTAATGGGACGGCGCATCTTCTTATAAACCCACCGCACATGGCGGATTGACGGTGCCTGTCAACCATCATTGTTTTCTTCTAAGTTACTCATCTGTCTATACACCTTTTCTGCATCATGTGGTAGTTCAAACATTTTAAAAAATTTAGAAGAAATATATATGAATACAAAATAATGATAAAGAATTGCACAAACTGTTTTATAAATATTATTATATATTTTTTACTGTCAATAGAAAAACAGTAATAGAATCAGGTTTACTTAAGAAAAAAAAATATTTAATTTATATACAAAAATATTTAGACCAGTTAATCTCATACTGTTGTGAATGATGTTTATAAGAATAAAAAAATATGAAATATTTATTATAAAGTTTTATTGTAAAGTTTCATATAATTTATATGTTTAAAAATATTAATTTTAAAGTTTCATTATAACTATGTTCAATAATTTTTTCACTATAAGTACTAGTTATATATAATTTTATTTCAGTAGAACTGTTTCAAATACTACAAAATTTCAAAATTTTCAAACAATTCCTTACAGTAAGTCTAATGTCAATAAAGTATTTACTGTTCTTTTTATTGTAGAATTGTTATGTTATTTAATCTGATTCAAATATTTGTATAAGAAACATAGAACACAAACAATTTCCAATCTTTTTAAACATCGAAAACAAGAAATACATTATAAAATTTATAATTAAAAAGGACAATACAAATATTGTAAATCTTTTAAAGTAAAAATATTAGTAAAAGGTACTTCAAATTTCTTATAAACTTCGGTACTGATCTTCTTAAACAAAGATTTTGAATAAAATTTAAATTTAAATACTGTAGATGAAAAAATAATAATTAAAAGAAAATATGTTGTAAAAGTGATTAAATATATATTTTTTTATTAAAATCGATTATCAGTATCAATTAATAAACATTTTATATCAATTGTATGATTATTTAGAAAAATAAATCTTTCTACTAAAATTCAAACTGTGGTCACTGATTCTACAAAAGACCACACTAATTCATTTATATCATAAACTGAAGAGTTGTTGATACATAATGGGAAGCAACCACTCTTCTTATTTTATGGATGACAGTAAAGTTTTGAATCATAAGGAATGGGCAGACCTATATATCTATCTATCTCCATGTGCCTCTCTATCACTGTATCATGAAGCTGATGAAAAAAATCACATTAGGTTTAATTTTTCTACAAACCATTGAAAGACCTTATAAGATCATATGACATGAAATTGAAGATGTGAAAGTGGATGATATGTTAACAATAATGTATTAAAAATATAACAAATATATGAATATTTTAGTGAAGGATAAAATACAGTGAAACTCTGCAGTTTCTTTTTTCTGTTGCAGAATGAAGTTCTTTCAATATTAGTTTTTAAAGAAAATTAGGTTTTTTCTATTCACAAAAAAGTAAACTATAGTTTTGTCCTTTAATAAAAGTTAAAATTAAAAAAAGTAGATGTGGTGTGTTTTATTTTCATAGTAAACAGAAGGACCAATTAATAGACCGAAAATAACTATTCATTTAAAGGCTCAGCTAATTTTTACACATTGTGTGAAGTTATGGTTGGCCTCTGCAACGAACAAATAATATGTTCCCATCTCACAGAACAAATAAACTAAACTTGTCATATGTCTCAGTCATCCCTCACATGTTAGAATTAACTTAAAATTCCAAGTTTTAAATATGAAAGCACATCTAGATTTTTTGTTGAAGAGAAAAAAAAAAATCTATTTGCATGTGCATCTGTGTTAAAGTTAACAATTATCATGAGAATAGAAAGTGTAGAAATATAGATTTGTTAACTTTCATTAATATGATTTAAGAGTTTTATTTACATTAATTATGTTTTGAATTAACTAAGTCTTCACTTTTTTTTTTTTTTACATTAATATA